>Ga0315899_10000215_pt1 | contig 71495 bp, 55 predicted proteins | sample LakEriMetagenome_2_FD_203518 | JGI IMG/M metagenome (GOLD analysis project Ga0315899, IMG submission 203518) | Freshwater fungal communities from buoy surface, Lake Erie, Ohio, United States - Buoy 4 MA112 | ecosystem: Environmental > Aquatic > Freshwater > Lake | place: USA: Lake Erie, Ohio... | reverse complement strand
CGTAATCCGTAATCCGTAATCCGTAATCCGTAATCCGTAATCCGTAATCCGTAATCCGTAATCCGTAATCCGTAATCCGTAATCCCCCATCTCATGCGCTTACCACTTTCACTCCTCGCCATCAGCCTTATTTTCGCCTCCTGTAACTCCAACGTTACTCACCAATCCCAAACGCCGCCCATGGCCAAGAAAATTCCCTTTGAAATGACCGAACACGGCGATACCCGTGTCGATAATTATTACTGGATGCGCCTCAGCGATGAGCAGAAGAACGCACCCGATTCCACGCGCGACCAGCAAACGAAGGACGTGCTCGACTACTTGAATGCTGAGAACGCATACACCAAGTCGGTGCTTGCGCATACCGATGCTTTTCAAGTGAAGCTCTTCGAAGAAATGAAGGGTCGTATCAAGGAAACCGACCAGAGTGTGCCTGTAAAAGACAATGGCTATTGGTACTACACGCGCTACGAAGCGGGAAAAGATTATGCGTTCAATTGCCGCAAGAAGGATAGCATGGAGACGGGCGATGAAGAGGTGTTGGTAAATGGCCCTGCACTCGCTGCGGGTCACGACTACTGGGCGCTGGGCGGCATCGATGTGAGCGAAGACAACACGATTGTGGTGTATAGCGAAGACGTAGTGAGCCGTCGTATTTACACGGCGTCTTTCCGCAACATTCAAACAGGTGAAATGCTGACCGACAAAATCGAAGGCATAGCGGGTTGTCCGGTGTGGGCCAACGATAACAAGACGTTGTTCTATGTAAAGAAGGACCCAACTACACTCCGCGAATTTCAGATTTGGAAGCACACGCTGGGCACGCCACAGTCGAGCGACGTAGTAGTGTTTGAAGAAAAGGATGAAGAGTTTTCATGCTTCGTTTACAAAACGAAGAGCAAGAAATACATGGTGATTGGCTCCAACCAAACACTAAGCAACGAATACCGTGTGTTGAGTGCCGATGCGCCTGTGGGCGACTTCAAGGTGATTCAACCGCGCGAACGCAATCTCGAATACAGCATCGATCATTTCGGTGATCGCTTCTACATCACCACCAACCTCGACGCGAAAAACTTCCGCCTCATGAGTTGTCCGGAAACCGCCACCACGAAGGAAAACTGGCAGGAGGTGATTGCTCACCGCGCCGATGTGTTGCTGGAAGGCATTGAGATTTTCAAAGACTACCTCGTGGTGGAAGAACGCAAAAACGGTCTTGTTCAAATACGCGTTATTCGTTGGAACGACAAGTCGGAATACTACGTGGAGTTTCAAGACCCAACCTATTCTGCGGGTGTTGGCGCTAACCCTGATTTCGAAACAGAGGTCCTTCGCTATGGCTACAGCAGCATGACAACCCCTGCGAGCACCTACGACTTCAACATGACCAGCAAAGACCGCAAGCTCATGAAGCAGCAAGAGGTGGTTGGTGGTCACGACCCCAATCAATACAGCAGCGAGCGTTTGTATGCAACAGCTACCGACGGAACGCTTGTGCCTATTTCGCTTGTGTACAAGAAAGGTACGCCGCTCGATGGTTCTGCTCCTACATTGCTTTACGCATACGGATCGTATGGTGCAAACATGGACGCAGGCTTCTCTTCTGCGCGTCTATCCCTGCTTAACCGTGGTTTCGTATATGCCATTGCGCACATTCGCGGTGGACAAGAAATGGGACGCCACTGGTATGAAGACGGGAAGCTATTGAAGAAGAAAAACACCTTCACCGACTTCATCAACTGTGCAGAGCATTTGATTGCGAACAACTATACCACCAATGAAAAGCTCTTCGCGATGGGCGGCAGTGCCGGCGGTTTGTTGATGGGTGCCATCTGCAATATGCGCCCCGATTTGTGGAGAGGTGTTGTAAACGCAGTGCCCTTTGTGGACGTCATCACCACCATGCTCGACGAGACTATTCCGCTTACAACCTTCGAATTCGACGAGTGGGGTAATCCGAAAAACAAGGAGTATTACGACTACATGAAGTCATACTCACCATACGATAACATCGAGAAAAAAGCGTATCCAAACATTCTGGTGACTTCCGGTTACTGGGACAGCCAAGTGCAATACTGGGAACCCGCGAAGTATGTAGCGAAGTTGCGCGACTACAAAACCGACACCAACCACTTGCTCTTCTGGTGCAACATGGATGCAGGCCACGGTGGTAAGAGCGGACGTTTCGAAGCGTTGAAAGAAGTAGCGCTGGAGTACGCGTTTATGATGGACCTAGTCGGCATTAAGGAGTAAAACCAAACTCCGGGTCAGGACGCGCTGCTGCGCGTCCATAGACGTGCAAATTACACACGGGCACCCATAGAGTAGAACGGCGTACGGACGCGCTGCTGCGCGTCCGCTAGCCCTGCTTCTTCTTAAAGTGCAGCTGCTTTCTCTCCGGCTTAGGTTGCTTTGGCTTTTCAGCTTGTGGCTTTGCTTCTCCCGCAGGCTTATCGGCCGGCATCGGACCGCGCATGTGAATGATTAGACCATTCAGAAAATTGCGCAACAATTGATCGCCGCATTCTTTGTATTTCGGGTGGTCTTCATTACGGAAGATGGCGCCGAGTTCGGACTCAGTCATGTCGAATTCAGCAAGCTTTAGAATCTTGACAATCTCTGTATCGCGCAGCTTTAGAGCGACGCGCAGTTTTTTCATGATATCGTTATTCGACATGTGGGTGTGTTTAAGGGTCAGTGTCAGCTTCTTTCTGCGTTATCGACGCACTGCAGTGCGTCGATGACCGAGAGTTTGAACAAGAGTATCCACTGCAAAAGTTTACGAGTTCAATTTCAACACAGCCAAAAACGCCTCCTGCGGAACCTCCACGCTACCTACCTGGCGCATGCGCTTCTTACCTTCCTTCTGCTTTTCCAATAGCTTGCGCTTACGGGAGATGTCACCACCGTAACACTTGGCGGTAACGTCTTTACGAAGAGCGCTGATGGTTTCGCGGGCAATAATCTTCGCGCCGATAGCAGCCTGGAGAGCAATTTCAAATTGCTGGCGTGGGATGAGTTCTTTCAGCTTAATGCAAATTCTTTTACCCAGATCAAATGCATGATCGCGGTGTATCAGCGCTGATAGTGCGTCTACTTGCTCACCGTTCAATAGCACGTCCATCTTCACCAAATCACTTTGCTGGTAGCCGATGGGGTGGTAGTCAAATGAAGCGTACCCTTTCGAAATGGTCTTTAGACGATCGTAGAAGTCGAATACAATTTCTGCGAGTGGCATTTCAAAATTCAGCTCCACGCGGTCGGAGGTGAGGTAGGTCTGACCTACAATGACCCCGCGCTTTTCAATGCACAATGTCATTACCGCACCTACGAAATCTCCTTTCGTAATGATCTGTGCTTTGATGTATGGCTCCTCAACATAATCCAACTTATTGGAGTCTGGAAGCCCTGAGGGATTGTGTATTTCGATTTTTTCTCCTTTCGAGGTATATGCGTAATACGACACGTTGGGAACGGTCGTAATCACAGTCATGTTGAACTCGCGTTCCAAACGCTCCTGGATGATTTCCATGTGCAACATCCCCAAGAATCCGCAACGGAATCCGAAGCCAAGTGCTTGTGAGCTCTCGGGTTCGAACACGAGCGATGCGTCGTTCAATTGGAGTTTCTCCATCGATGCACGCAGGTCTTCATAGTCATCTGTATCTACCGGATAAACCCCGGCGAATACCATGGGCTTTACTTCTTCAAAACCTTTTACGGCTTCTGTGCAGGGGTTTTCGAGGTGAGTGATGGTATCACCCACTTTTACTTCGGTTGCCTTTTTAATACCGGAAATGATGTATCCAATATCGCCGGCACGCACCTCATCGCGAGGTTGCAGCGTGAGGCCCATGATGCCCACTTCGTCTGCCGCATACACCGTATCGAGGTTCATGAATTTTACCTTGTCGCCTTTGCGAAGCACACCGTTCTTCATGCGGTAATAGGCAATGATTCCGCGAAACGAGTTGAACACCGAATCGAAGATCATCGCTTGCAAAGGCGCGTTCGGGTCTCCTTTCGGTGCGGGTATACGCTCACAAATGGCTGCAAGAATATCGTCGACCCCTTGGCCTGTTTTTCCGGATGCGTGTATGATTTCATTACGATCGCAACCAATCAAGTCCACTATCTGGTCTTTCACTATCTCGGGCTCTGCGTTGGGCAAGTCGAGTTTGTTGAGAATCGGAATGATGTGGAGGTCGTGTTCGAGCGCGAGGTATAAGTTCGAAATCGTTTGCGCCTGAATACCCTGTGTTGAATCGACAATGAGCAACGCGCCTTCGCAAGCCGCAATAGAACGCGATACTTCGTAAGAGAAGTCGACGTGGCCCGGAGTGTCGATGAGGTTCAGCACATATTTCTCACCCTTGTAGGTAAAATTCATTTGGATAGCGTGGGCCTTGATGGTAATGCCCTTTTCGCGCTCCAAATCCATGTCGTCGAGCGTTTGCGCAACGAGCTTGCGTTCATCAACGGTTTTGGTAACCTGCAATAAACGGTCGGCCAACGTGCTCTTGCCGTGGTCGATGTGTGCGATGATGCAAAAATTGCGTATGTGCTTCTGGCTCATGGGAATATTCAAACGGAGCGCAAAAGTACGGACAGAAACAGCAAAACAGCCAAGAATTAGGGGATTCAACCTGTTGTGTGTACCTGTCTAAGAAAACGGTATCGTACTTTTGACACCCTTACATTTCGATCGAATGAAATACATCTACATAGCTATCCTTTCCTGTCTCTCGTTTTTAGGCCATTCCCAGCATCACGAAACCTATTTCTGCGGACAAGCAGCGGCAAGACAGCGACTCTTCGCAACTCACCCTCACGCGCAGGCGGCGTGTGAACACGACACCCGCGAACTCGAGCGTTTTACGCAAGCACTTGCAGCGCAACGCGGCGGAAACAATCAACTCTACATCATACCGGTTGTATTTCATGTCATTCATGAAAACGGCATTGAAAACATCAGCCAGGAGCAGATCTATGACGCATTAAACATTCTCAACAGAGATTTCCGAAAACTGAACGCCGATACAGCAGATATTGTAGATGCTTTCGACGACATCGCAGCAGACACCTATATTGAATTCCGCTTAGCCACTATCGACCCCGATGGTAACTGCCACAGCGGCATCAACCGCGTAGTAAGTCCGCTTACCAATGACGGCGGCAATTCGGACATGAAAGCACTTTCTATCTGGCCTCGCGACAGCTACCTGAACGTCTGGATATGCGCCGACGCAGGGAGTGGCGTGGCCGGATTCACAAACTTACCCGGCGACGTAAATGGAAACTGGGGTGCTTTTGTAGACGGCATTGTCATGCGAAGCGATTATGTGGGTTCCATTGGCACAAGCTCAACCATACGGTCACGCACACTCACCCACGAAATTGGCCATTGGCTAAACCTGTATCACACTTGGGGGCCAACAAACTCTCCAGGTGAATCCAGCAACTGCGATTTCGACGACAACGTAACCGACACACCAAACACGATTGGCCACACCAGTTGTAACATAAATGGCGCCTCCTGCGGAAGTGCGCAAGACAACGTGCAGAATTATATGGAATACTCCTACTGCAGCCGTATGTTCACGCAAGGACAAGGGCTTCGCATGCGTGCGGCACTTCAAAGCAACACTGCGCAACGCAACCAGCTAGTGACCCAAAACAATCTGGAACAAACAGGAGTGTTAAACCCTCCACTGTGCCTCGCATCGTTTAGCTCATCCCAATTCAGTATTTGCGCAGGCGACACACTGTCGTTTTTCGACAACTCCTATCACAATGTTGTTTCGTGGACCTGGGATTTCGGTGACGGACAGACCCTCAATGGAACAGACCCTTTGATACACAAAAACCCTCAACACTCCTATGCAGAGCCCGGTGTGTATACGGTTTCTCTTACTGTGAGCAACGGAACTCAAAGCCTATCCGCTACAGAAACGGCTTTTGTGCGAGTCCTAACCAATGCTATGCTGGCTTCACCTCTTCAGGAGGGTTTTGAAAGCGACTGGCCTGGCGCCTGGATCACTAACAATGTCAACAACGACGAAACATGGGAGGTGACACCGAACGCTTATTACAGCGGGTCAAAATCGTTACGCCTTCGCAACTTCAGTGTTGAAGAGGGTAACATCGACGAGTTCTATTCTCCCACAATCGATCTTACCGGCGCCACTGCCGCTTACATTACGTACAAATGGTCTTATGCAAACAGAACCGCTGAAACCGATGATCGTTTTCGTATCAGCGCGTCTTCTGACTGCGGAACTATTTGGAGCCAGCGCAAATTGCACAAGGGACTTACCAATTTACCGACGACAGACCCAACCAATACCTTCTTTGTGCCCGATGCAACAGAAGATTGGGACTCGGAAGAGATCCAACTTATTAATGAAGATTGGTTCAACGATCGCTTTCGTGTGAAATTCGAATTCACCAGTTATGGTGGAAACAACCTGTACATCGACGACATAAACATTTATGGATCGTTTCCAACGGGTGTGAGAGAGGCGACTCCGCTATTTTATTACAACGTCTACCCCAATCCTTCCGATAATAACATGACTCTCGATTTGTTTCAACAGAACAGCGAGGCTTTACGCATTGAGATGTTTAACTCGCAAGGACAATTGGTGCAAGTGCTGCATGACGGACTGTTGACCCAAGGCAAGCACCTGATTTCGATCGAACACCGTGCCTCGGGATTATATACGGTTGTGTTATCGAAAGGAACGCACAGCGCAGTGCAACGCGTAGTATTTCGTTAATCGATTGGGCTTATTCGATCGAAGCGTTGCCAATGCGGGTGATTGTGTTTCTTGAACACGGTAGCCGCCCGCTGAGATTGATGTCCTCTTTTATATTGGTAAACAGAATGCTTTTCGGAGGAGCATGACGCGAGCGTTATCACGCACGCCAATGCAATGAATGAAAATCGGTTTCTTGAATTAGTTCTCATGGCAAAAATGGTTGAGGGGTGCTTGGGGTTTTACTGTCATTTCCTTCCCTTCGGCCCAATAACAGCCCCTGTCTAGATAAAGCAGCCTGTTTTTTTCGACTGATGATGAGCCCTGCTTGTAGACCGATTTCGTGCACGAGCAAGTAGCTACCGATAGGGCAATAAAGGCAACTGCAGCTATTTTTTGAGAGGTTGCTTTCATGTTGTTATTATTAGTGTTTGCCTTTGTTCGCCCAGCCGCAACCATAATCGCTGTTCAGACAGCCATTGTTTTTATTGCGCAGATGATTCTGATAACCGGTTCCCTTTGTGGTGCTGCAAGAAGAAAGGGCAATAGTGATGAGTGCAAGTGCAGCGAAGAATTTGATGGTGTTTTTCATGGTAATGTTTGTTTAGGTTGGATTGGAGATTATACTTGGTTGATGTCTATTTAAGGATTAATTCTTGGCCTTTGCCCACACACAACCGAAGTCACTATTCATACAACCCTTGTTGCGGAGATGGCTTTGATAACCCGTTCCTTTTGTGGTGCTGCAAGAAGAAAGGGCAATAGTGATGAGTGCAAGTGCAGCGAAGAATTTGATGGCGTTTTTCATGGTAATGTTTGTTTTTGATTTGGTAATTAATTCTTGATTTGGTTGGGCCTTGTTGCTAAACCCGTGACAAAGGTTACCTGGTTATACGTTGGTGCATAAGCCAACTTCGTGAGCGGGTTGTTTCGATTAGATTTTGAAAAATGAGCCCCCGCCATCTGCCGAATTCTCACAAAAAACATACGGTTATAAAAAAAGCCGGCTCATAGGCCGGCTTTCAGATGTCTTGATTCAGTCTTATTCGATAACGAGTGGAACAGAAAAACGATTCTCTCTATTCGAAGCAATCAATCGATAGTAACCCGATTGCAGGTTTTCCCTTTCAATAGCCAGTGTCTTTGGGCAGTTCGACCACTGTTTTACTATTCTTCCGGCAACATCAACCAGCGACATTGAATAATCGATGTCGGGAAACACGACGGTACAATTATCAGAAAAAGGATTGGGATACACCATCATTCGCGCATCCTCTCCCAACTCATCCAAACCAATGAGAAGAGGGAACTCCATCACTTCTTCGCATAACGAGTTGCCGATTGTGAGTTCTATCACGAAAGGTTGACCGGTATTGTTAAGTGTTTCTGCATTGAGAATGAGAGAGTTTGTGGTGTCAGCATCACTACCGTCAATCGACCAGATATAGTATTCGGCAAAAGGATTTTGAGCCGAAAAATCCAGGTTAAACTCAGGAGAATTCGCTTCATTCAACTGCACAAGAGTTCCGGTGGTTTCATCATACACGGGGTTAGTTGAATTAAAAAAGCCCTCTGGTCCCACGAAGCTATTGCAGTCGAAAATTGTGTGCGTGTAAGGGTCCACATTTACCGGGTTATCATTTAAATACAGAATCGGATCAACATCCACTTGCTGGCTACCCTCAATACCGTCCAGTAGCTTTACATTAATCCAAGCATAGCCGACGGCGCTAATAGAATCTTGTTCGGCCTCGGGGAGGTGAACGTTTTCCATAAACAATTCTAGCGTTCCATCATCGTGCAGACAGCCAACAAACGCTTCGGAGGCGCTCAAAACATCGATAGTTGCCAAATCAAAATACTGACTATTAAAGTTGATTAGGAGCCGAACGGTATTCGTGGTACCTGGGCCGTCGTTCCTAAATGCGACTCTGTATGCTATGGTGTCACCCGCTAAAATGTAGTTTGGTTCAAAAAATCCCGGGGGATCAGCAGTAATTAAACCCGCAGGACCATCATCACAATTTACCGTCACTTCAAATGGATAGTCCGATATTAAAATGGGGTTTAAGGACTCATCAAACAACTCTAAATGGAAATTAAAATTCCAGGAGTTAATCGAAGATATGTCTTCCGACAAAACATGAAATGCCATTAGTGATTCCGCGCCGGGCAAGAAATTACTTATTGGCCATTCAGCATGCCCGGGAGAAACCACGGTGGGCTGGACAGAAAACGCTGAATCAGGGCCGGGTGTAAATCCGGGGTCACAATCTAAAACCAACAAACCATTTAATACTAGGCCGCCGGTATTTTGGATCAAAATACCTTGACCGTAGCCGGAAGAACAGCTATACTCGGACCAAAAACCTTCTATTAACTGCGCTGTTGAGGATGCGTTAATAGAGGCACTAGGGGCAAAACTAAACCTAAGTGTATCGATAGGGCTGGGGAAAAATTCTGATTGAACTAATGGTGTTAACGGGCTAGAATTCACGGATTGCCATTGATTGGCTGCATTCGCGGTGGATATCAACTCAAAGTTATAGAGCCCGGCCTGGACAGGCAGTACAAAAAAACCATTTGCGTCCGTATATACTTGCGCGGAATCTGGCCCCGAAAAGTTAATTGGCCAATACTGCAGTGGCCCTTCATTTAGATCTTGTGTGCCGTTTAGATTTAAATCCAAAAAAGCATTTAAAACGATTGTGTCCTGTATGCAACCATAAATGCAGCTATCCGAATTCTCTATAGTTGCGTTTGCGTTAAAATTACACGCATAAGGGTCTAAGCAACCGATGCATTCAAACGAACAGCTATTATCCTCCAACAGCATGTTTACATTGTAGTTACACGCATTCGAATTAGTGCAGCCAGCTATCGCCAGCTCGGTATACAGTGAATCAACTTGTTCCTGATTTAACGCCCTATTCCAGATTCCAATGTCATCGATTCTTCCATTAAACCAATTTTCCTCATCATCAGCAAGCTGATCATTGCCAAGAGTTAGCGGCTCATTAAAGCCTTGCGTTATAAAGCTCGACCCAACATTCCAGTTGGTTAACTGTTGTGGATTCGCCTCTTCACCATCGAGATATGCTCTTGGGCCCACTTCATCGACAACCACTGTTACCAAATGCCAACCGTAAGTGTCATTCAACACGGGCGCAATAATTGAGCACGTGTCGATACCTTGATTGATATAGCGAAAATCTATTACACTCTGTCCGTTTCCGGCATTTACCCAATTTAGCCTCCACCCATTATTTGGAGTTCCTGATTGATGGTCAGAACAGTCTGCAATAACACCCCTGGTTATTTCACCGTATGTCTTATACCATACACTTATGGTCAAACCATCAGAACTTCCTGTAAATGGAAATGCCTGGCCCGAACTATTATTCGCCAACAAATAAGAGTTTTCGGTTGGAAATCTGGGGCTCTTATAATTGATTCCAAATCGATCGTAAGTCGAATCCACCTCGTTCTCATTGAAGGTTAAGTCTTGAATAACACCAGCCTCATCCAAATAGTTAACATCGAAATGATTGAAGCCACACCACACTTGCAGCCCATCCGCTGGCACATAAGCCGGTGGCTGAGCGCAAAGACACTTTACAAGAAAAATTGCGACCAGTAAGAAAAAGATGGGTTTATTCTTCATAGCATTTAGTGGTTATGGAAAGGCATACAAAAGTATATGTGTTTTGTGTAGTGTTCTAAAAAACAAGGGGCTTTTTAGCCCCTTGCTTGAAAAAGTTATTCTACGATTAGTTTTTGGTGTAGCTTGCTATTCTTGGTCGTGACCACGAGTTGATACATTCCGGCTTCAAGCGAATCTCTACGAAGTACGTACAGCCCACCATTCAGCTGCTCCTCTTTTACAAGCCTGCCCGATGCATCATATAACGCAAGCGCACAAGGTGCTTCAGGTAGTTGTATCCGACATTCGCTCTGCATAGGGTTGGGCCATGCGGAAACAACCTGGTCCAACTCTTCGTGCACGCCATTCGGGATAAATTGAATCTCGCCCTCAGCTTGACAGTTTGCTTGATTTGTAATGAGCACACTATACATTCCTTCCGCCTCTGCTGAAAGCGTCGGTGTTGTTGCTCCATCAATAGGCTCGTCATCAAAAAACCATTGCCATTGGTTGCCGCCTTCCACCCAAAGCGATGAACCCTCTGCATAGATGGTGCTGTTCGGAACAGCCGAAACCACAACTGTCGATTGGTGTGCAACGCTACACAGCGGATTGTCGAGCTGCAGCATGATTGTGTGCTCACCCGGTGGCAATGATTCCACAATACAAACCCCTCCATTGAACACGTCATCAACCACTTGCCAAGTGTAGCTATCCACATACTGCTGCGTTGCGTTCAACTCCAGCGCGTCGCCTTCGCACAGTTGTGTGTCGCCTTGCGGACCACTCAATGTGTTGCAATCAAAAATGGTGTGGTTCGTTGTGTTGGTGATAATAGGTGGGTTGCTGTCAAAGTAAATCTCCGCTGTGTTCTGTAGTTGGGTGCCGTGCACCAGATTACCATGAGTTGTAATGTAAAACTCAACAAACCCTTGAGATAGATCGGGAGAAACGGTGCTATCCGGCAAATCTATATCGTTGAATAAAAACGACAGCTCGCCTGTTAAGGGGTTAAGTGTCGATTGAACATTTTCATACACAACCCCACCCACACTTGCTAAGGAGGGTTCAAATGTGCTAATGTCCCAAACCATGGGGTCTAAAACATCACGGATCAATACATCTTCCGCGTGATAGTTCCCGGTATTCTGGAACCGAACACGAAACTTAACACGTTCACCGGCTGAGATGAAATGAGGTTCATAGTGGCCCGGAGAATTGGCTGTTAAATCATTGGGGTCATACGAACATGCAACCCACGGAACGTATTGGAAGCAAGTATCTATCAAGACATTTTCCAAAGAGTCGTATACCACCGCACAAACAGTAATGACAAAAGAAAAATCCATATACTCCAAACCGGGGCTATCGATATGAAAGGATGCTAGTTCAAAATCATACGATGAAATTTGATCTATCACAATTGTATCGGCACTAATCGCTACTACCTCGGGAGTTGTATTTGGGGTATATTCCAAGGTGTCACCGCAGCTAATCGTAACAACAGCACTGATCGGTTCTCCTCCTGAATTATTGATATAAGCACCTACGCTCAGTCCATCTTCACAATGAATAATGGGGGGCCAACCCAGATGCTTCGCAACCGTCGCATAAGCACCTTGTGGGTTTGTGTTGGTAAACCCCCATATGCCCACCGGCCAACCCCAATCAGTATGCAGAACCAACGGAGTAGTGTTGTGCCATTCTGAGTATATACTATCGCTTGCGGCTGCTTCCCCATTAAATGAATTCGTTACGACCCACGCATATCCAAATGCATCCGTTTGAATCAAACTATTGCTTCCAAAAATCGCCAGCGGCCAATTAGCCAAACTTGGTTCATTTGAGTCCCACACACCATTGGCATTGTAATCTTCGAACGTATAAATCTCAGCCGCGTATTCACAGTCCTCATCGCTTGTGGCATTGGGGAAAAAATTCATCGCCCAGGGATCGTTGCAGTTTTCCTGCGGAAGGCATTCACACCACCAGTTCAAATAAGTATTAATCGTAGTTGAATCACCATCGTCGCAAGGTGACCACGGATATGTGCAAGACCCATCTTCAACTACCGCAAACCAATCGAAGTTACACGCCCCGGGGTCGGTGCATCCTTCTTGCCATTCGCCCCACATACCTTCGCAGTCGCAGAGTGAGTTGTATGTGTCATTGATGGTGTTCGGGTTGCCGTCGTCACATGACCAATCAGTATATCCGCAGCTACCATCATCAACAGTTGCAAGAGGATTGAAATTACAGGCGACAGGGTCGGTACAGCCGAAAACAATAAATCCGGAGCTCATCGAAATATCAAAGATTTCCTGATCGGACAGGGCGCGCGTCCAGATTGCTACATTGTCAAGATCACCCGTGAAATTTTCCAGGATACCACCCGTGTTACCCAGTGTAATGCTATTATCACTCAGGGCCGCCGCATTAGGGTCTATATCAACAATATTCCAGAGCTGGCCATTCAGATACAACCACAGAAGACCCTCACTTCTGGTCAGGGCTATTGAGTTCCATTGCGCATGCGTGATGGGGATGTTCACGTGTGCAAACTCATATCCATCGCCACGCAAGTATACATTCAAGCATGTGGGGTCGCACGTAGTCGCATACTGCATAGTTAGTCCGGCGCACGAAAGAATCGTAGGGTATTCATCCGAAAATACCGGCATTCTGGATTCGATATAAATGGTAAAATCCTCATTCAGAAAATCAGCATTGACAGGAAGCTCTATCGATGTGTTTTCAAAGTGGTATGCCGATTCAGCATTGCCCAGGGCATCTTGTGTTAGTTCCGCACCATTTAATTGTCCGTGAAAATCGCTCGGACTTTCGTCGTCCGTATTTCCACAAAAAGGCCAATGACCCACAATGTTTTCATACATGGCAGATTCAAAAGTGTTGCAAGGAATTGGCAAAGGATCTTCATTAAACAAAGACAACACTTCCGACTCGGTTAATGCTCGTTGCCATATTCCCAAATCATCCACAAAGCCATTATAAAATTGCCATGGGCCCACTTGGCTGCGGAAGGCTCCTATCATTATGTCGGACGTGTTTGTGACAACGCCACCGGGGCCGGCCCAAATCTGCTCCGTAGCCGGCAAGCCATCCACATACAATCGGCCAAAAGTATCATCAACAACAAAGGTTATCATATGCCACTGACCATCGAAAAGAGCACCATCGTAATTGATGCCTGAACCACAATCGCCCTCACCCTCACTAATACCGGAACAACCGCACTCACACGCGTCATTCATATTGGCTCCCTGCAAGGTATACTTCGGGATAATCGTGTTTTGTTCATCATCGGTCCTCTGCACCTCAATGCTCCAACCATTATGCTGGCCCTGCAGATTCTTGGTGATTACAGGAGAAAAATCCTGGGCCGATTCCGGCAAAACCCAAATAGAGATGGTGAATGGCTTGCTGTTATGTGCTGTCATGTGGTTCACACTGATGAAGTCGCCTTGACCATTGAGGTGGTATGCGCGATTCTCTGTTTCATGCCTGTCTGGCACTAACATGGCGCCAATCACGGTTGCGTGGTTCTGATAAGCCGACGCATCTTCCGTGTGACCATCAAAGCCATACCAACCAACAAGCCCATCCGCCGATACGTGCGCAGGCATCTGAGCAACCATTTGCTTGGAAAGAATGACAGAGGTAGCCAAAATGGCCAGCAGTAACCGCGCGTTTGCTAAAAGTTTCTTTGTTCTCATGGTATTAATATTTAGGTTCGATTAGTCGCGTGCTTTATTTGACCAGGCACAACCTTCGTCGCTGAGCATACATCCGTTGTGTCGCTTATAAAGATTTTTATGGTAGCCGATATGGTGGGTTGTGCTGCATGAAGTTGCCATAATTGCTAGCAACAAAGCGATCGTAATAAGTGGTGCAATCCGTTTCATTTCTTTTGTTTTTGGTAAGTGATTGTGTGATTCGATGTTTAGTTATGCATCGTTATCGGAGACGAAGTTGCACGCACACATACGCCATCAATCTGCTAATTGAGCAAGCGGTGTGAAAAAGTAAGATTTTGTGATTTGGCGGAAATCAAGTCGCCGAATTCTCGCAAAAAACACCCGAATTCTCAATGGGTGTTATTTGAAAACAGAACTAATTATTCGATAACAAGCGTGGACTTGAATGAGGCAAACTCGCCCCTTCCTGCGAGAACATAAATACCGGCAGATAAATCAGAAATATCGACACTATCCGTGTTACGGACATTCAAATGAGATACTATCACTCGGCCGCTCAAGTCGGATATAAACAACTCAAATGACCCTGTCGGTAACAAGAGGTTTATCTGATTTTTCGCCGGATTCGGATAAACCCCAATCGATTCGTTCAGAATATCAACAGAGCTCATTACTACTGACTCGCTCCAGCCCTGGCAGCCATACTCATTAAACCAGAGAGCTTGATAAACACCGTTCTGTTCGGCATGAATGCTTGTCTGATTAGCATCTGTAAAAGGTTCGTTATTGAAGTGCCACTGACAACCAAACTCTCCGATTGATGTAATCTGATTGCCGTCTATCACGAGCTCTCCTTGCGGCGCTTGCAAGACTTGTATGGGTTTGTGCTCGCAGACGTAGCATACCGGGTTGGTAAATTGGCACACAACATTGTAGAACCCCGGAGAAAGAACCATATTAAACTGTTGTTCTGTGCTGAGCAGTGTGTCTCCCAACAACCATCTATACTCTTCTATCCATGAGCCATCTGATTGCAGAACAACCGTGTCGCCTTCACAATACATGTCATCACCAACAACATGAGCAATACGATTGCAGTCGTAAATAGTGTGAAACACCGTATCGCCACTTGCTGTATTATTCATGTTATAGACAATATGCATGTTGTGATAAAACGTACTATCCGGCGCTATATCCTCGCGAAGCCGGGCGCGATACACAGCATAACCACCCGCCTGTGTGGCATCAGCATCGTTTGGTACTTCCGAGAGATCCGAAAACTGCAAGTCAATCGTGCCATCGTCATGAAGGCATCCAACCATAGATTCGGATGCATATACCAATTCGAACGAAGCCAAATCAAATTGCTGTGAGTTCAGGTTTTGAATAACCAGCGCGTTGTCGGCCCATTCTTCCGTGTTGTTTTGAAACTGTACGCGAAATGTTATCCTGGATCCTTCCGGCACATAGTGAAAAGCATCGTCAACACCAATGGGGTCTGAGTGCAAGCGCGATGGTTGCTCTTCACACTGTATCATTTTATGCGCGTCAATGCTGTTGGTATAGACAATCGATTCTGAAGCATCTCGCAGTTCAAGGGATAAAGAATACTGTGTCATTTGACCCTCCCAAGAACTTCCCGGACCATCAATGTGGAAGGCTAACAAGCGGGTTTCCCATGGCTGTAAACTTTGAATATCCCATTGCGCAAAACCGGGACCCGCAACATTGGGTGGTGTGCTAAGCGACAGGGGAATAGTGGGTATGAATTGCGGATCGCATGTAAGCTCAAGTGTTCCGTGTAACTGCTGTCCTCCGGTGTTTCGGACATACAATCCGCCTTCGACGCCATATTCGCAATGCATGTAAGCATGATACCCAGGAAGTTCTTCTGCTTCAACATTCGATTCTCCTGTTACATGTTGAAGTCCAAAAAACGCCTGTGTATTACCGGGCACCTCGAGTTGTAATTGTATGGGAGTTGTCGCAACCCAATCTGCTGAGGCATTCATGAGCTCATAATGAACAACTCCGGCCGGCAGCGGCACGACTATCATTCCGTTCTCATTCGTATACACGGTCTTTTGAAGTTCTGTAATTTGAACCGGCCAATATTGCATTGGGTTCTCACCATTATCAAAACTCCCATTGGCGTTCGCATCATGAAAAACAGTAATGAACGTCATGCCCATATTGCAGCTGTAATCGCAAGAGCCATCATTAAAAGCCGCGTTCTGATTGTAATTGCACGCACATGGGTCAATACATCCCATGCAATCAAACACACACGAACCGTCGTTGAGCGTTGCTTCCGGAGCATAATTACAGGCGTTGCTGTTAACGCATCCAGCAATAGGCGGCATCGCGTTATACATCAACTCTATCTCTAGCGGTGCTAAAGCGCGATTCCAGATACCCACCTCATCCATTCCGCCATGAAAATAGAAGGGGGAGCCCATATCAGTACCGCCTATTCGCAAATCTGAATTGCCACTTGGTGCTCCACTTGGCCCGGTCCAGGGCTGCACGGTTTGAAGAGCGCCATCCACATAAAATCGCCCGCTATCTCCATCCACCGTGAAGGTTAACATGTGCCACATTTGGTCGTAAAGTCCGCCCGAATAGTTGATGCCCGTGTTGCACTGTGCGCTCGAAACCACTCCGTTGCAATTGGGTGGGGCCTGAAGCATGTAACCCGGTGACACGGTTTGAGTAGATTCGTCAGTGCCGCTCACACTCATTACCCAGCCATTCCAGGAGGAATTTGTGTAGCGTTGGATAAGCATGCCCCCATTGTTGTCCGACTCAAGTTTGCACCAGAGCGAAACACTAAAGGGAAAAGCGTTGAATGCACCACTAAAGGGAACCACAATTTCGCTCTCTGTACCATTGAAGAAATAAGCGCCATCGCTATTGCCTGATCGATCGGCAATCTGTGTTACTGATACAGCGGTACCATTGTGTCCATTGGCTGAAGCATCTGTTGCGCCGCCATTGAAACCATACCACGCCACCAGATTATCTTCCGGAACATAAGCCGGCAACTGCCCATAAGCAGAGCTTCCCACCAACAGGCACAAGAGCCCTGGAAAGAAAATAAAGAGTCGTTGCGAAAAGTTTATCTGCATTCAGTGACCGAAAAATAGATTGGCCAATGGATGGAAATACAGTGTTTTCCGAAAGGAATTAAGATTGGAATGTGGAAATTAACAATTCATGGAAAGGCATAATACGAAGCAGTCCGTTCCTCATTGTTCGCGTATCCATCCTTGACACGACAAGATAGCGCGCTCTCCATATGTAATCCGCAATTAGCACTATTCAAGGCGAAGCACGGCTATGTGTCTCTTCAGAGGGTTTTGTCAGCAAGCAACGTGATAGCCTATCTTTGCCGACCCATATATCAGACGTATAACATGCAATTGTACCGATGAAAAAACTACACAACACCATCGACCGACGCGTCCTGAAAGACCGCATCGAGCAAAGCAGGGAACCGCGAACAACGGTTTCGTTCTACAAATACCATCCTATTGCCAATCCGCAGTTCTTTCGCGACTTCCTGTTTGTACACTGGGAATCACTCGGTGTGCTGGGCCGCACATACATAGCGGCAGAAGGCATAAACGCACAAGTCAGTGTGCCAACCAATCGCTTCGAGGCATTTCGCGAAAACTTATTCAACATTACGTTTCTCGATGGCGTGCGACTGAACACCGCGGTGGAAGACGACAGTAAGTCATTCTACAAACTCATCATCAAGTTGCGTAGCAAAATTGTTGCCGATGGTATTGAGGACCCGAGCTTTAATCCCTCCAACACAGGTGTGCATCTTTCCGCGGAAGCGTTCAATGAACTGACGTCAAAACCCGACACAATCCTCATTGACATGCGCAACCATTACGAAAGCGAGGTGGGTCATTTCAAAGACGCTATTCTACCCGATGCCGATACGTTTCGTGAAGAAATCGAAATGGTGGAAGACATGCTGAAAGGAAAAGAAGAGAAAAACATAGTGATGTATTGCACCGGTGGTATTCGGTGCGAGAAAGCATCGGCCTACCTAAAGCACAAAGGATTTCCCAATGTTCATCAACTCGAAGGTGGCATAATCAAATACGCGCGCGACATCAAAGAACAGGGTTTAGAAAACCGTTTTCTCGGGGTAAACTTTGTATTCGATGAACGGCTTGCTGAACGAATTTCAGACGACGTCATTGCGCAATGTCACCAGTGCGGCGCGCCATTCGATCATCATACCAATTGCGCCAACCTTGCGTGCCACATCCTCTTCATTCAGTGCCCTTCCTGCAAAGAGAAAATGAATAACTGTTGCTCTGATACGTGCAAGGAAATTTCGCAACTATCGGAGGACGCGCAAAAAGAGTTGCGTAAAGGGAAAGCACCGGGTCGTAATATCTTTAAGAAGGGGCGAGGCGAACATTTAGTCTACAAGCCCAATCGCATCAAGCCGGATTAAGACTACCCGCCTATCTCATTCAGCCTTGGCACTCCCTGCGTGCGCAGAAACGCAATATGCTCGCGCAGTGCAGCTCCAAACGTGGGTTTCTCATAGTACGGCACACCATACTCTGCGGCTGTTTTTTTCACGATTTCAGAAATTGCCGGATAATGCACATGGCAAATCCTGGTGAATAGATGATGCTCTATCTGAAAATTCAAACCACCCACATACCAAGACAACCATTTGTTTTTCGTTGAAAAATTCATCGTCGTGCGCAACTGGTGCTCGGCCCAGGAATAGGGAATAAAACCCTTTTCATCGGGCTGCGGAAAATAGGCATCCGGAACTACGTGAGCCAATTGAAACACCACCGACAAAATCCAACCGCTTACTGCATGCATAATCAGAAACCCTACAATAGCTTGCCACAGCGGCATTCCCAGGTAAACCGGTATACCGATAAAAGCCGAGAAATACAGCGTTTTTACGATAGTGGTTTTAAGTAACCACAGAGCGTTTTTTACACGCGATTGCTTATTCAATCCAACCTTTTTGTAGTGAATAAACTGAACCAGGTCCTTGGCTAATCCCCAATAGAGCGTGAGAATCATATACAAGAAAAAAGCATAGAACCATTGATAACGGTGTGCTTTATTGGTCGGTCCGTGGGGTGATAATTTCAAGGCCAGCTTCGTGTCAATATCTTCATCCAGGCCGGCAATGTTGGTATAAGTATGATGTAACACATTGTGCTGCATCTTCCAGTTCATAACCATACCCCCCAACAGATTCAAACTATAACCCACCCAGCGATTGACGTTTTCATTGGCTGAATACGCTCCGTGATTTGCATCGTGCATAACACTCATTCCTATACCCGCAAGGAAAACCCCGGTTAGCGCAAACAACACGAAGCTCAGGGCTGGTGATGGTAAGAAAGCGATCTGCAACGCAATACCGGCCAAATATCCACCAACCAACACAATTGTCTTTACTACCATTGTTGCGTTGGCATATTTACTCTGACCTGTCGACTCGAAATAGTGCTCCACACGTGAGCGCAACTCCTTATAGAACACTTGTTGTTCCGGGGTTCCAAACACAATTCCCGGTTTCGATTTTTGGTGATTCAACTTAAAATAATTATGAGCACAAGGTACTAAGTGTGCGTTCCACACACGTAGATTCGTGCATTATTTAATAAACCTTAGCTGTGCGTTATTTCATTCTCTTGATTGTTGTTTGTGTGTTTGTCGCTTGCTCCCATAAAGCATCACGGCCAACGCCCGGCTACTATCAATTGCTATTTAAGACCGAAAACGGTGTCATTCCTGCGCGACTCGACATTACGGAAGCCGGGGAGTGGAACATCCTGAACGCTGAAGAGCTCATTAGACTCGACTCAATCATCTTTACCGAAGATTCATTTTTCGTTAAACTACCACTGTTCGATACTTCATTGCGTGGCACTTGGCGGAACGACAGCTTGCTCGGTGTATGGACCGATCACTCCCGGAACACATACAGCGTTCCGTTTTCCGCCGGTATCAACACTTCAGTAGAGTACACTAACCAACCGGAAGAACTCACCTATGATGTGATTTTCTCTCCTTCCGATACAGCTGAAACCGGCAAGGGGGTGGCTGTTTTGCGTAAGCACGGAAATGTTGTTACCGGCACTATCCTCACTGAGACGGGCGATTATCGATTTCTACAAGGTGAGTGGAACCATCATCAAATCTGGCTTTCCGCCTTCGATGGTACACACCTGTTTTACCTAAGTGGTGAAGCACTAGGCGACAGTATCACGAACGGGATATTCCTCAGCGGTAAACACTGGAAAGAATCGTGGGTGGCGGTGAAAAGCAACACCAACACACTTCGTAACCCCTACAGCATTACAACACTTCAGGTAAAGGAGAACCCGACATTCACGGTGCTCAACAGTGAGGAATCACCCGTTGTATTCGATTCTTCCACGTGGAAAAACCACGTCAGCATTATTCAGATTATGGGTTCGTGGTGCCCTAATTGTACCGATGAAAGTCGTTTTATGAAAGAGTTGCACGCCGGCAATACCGGGCTGCAAATCATTCCAATTGCCTTTGAAAGAGGTGATGATGTGACTGCGGCCTGCAGGCGCGTAGCTAGTCAATTCAACCAGTTACAGCTGCCCTATCCATTTTACTATGGCGGGAAGGCAAGTAAAGAAGAGGCTCAAAAAACACTCAACTTCCTCACCGAAGTTCACTCGTTTCCAACCACAGTTTTCATCGATAAGAAAGGGATAATTCGACGTGTTTACACGGGTTACTACGGTCCTGGAACACACGACGAATACGAGAAACACTCAGCAGAAATAAAAACCCTTGTAGCGGATCTAATGAACGAATAATTATAGATTCAGGAAAACCGCAAATCCACCCGAGACCGTCATCAGTCTACTGTCGTTCAAATCAACATTGGGTCTATCGCTTGACTCATCACGGAGGTAGGCACCGTAACCAAGAAAAAGATCAAAACTCACTGCTTTCAACGCAAAATGATAACCTGGACCAAAGCCAGCATTAATTCCGGATGATTGCACGGTATATGATTCGTAATAAGATGAAAGAGTGTTATAGTAATCATATCGGTTAAATGACTGATACTGATATTCCACCCCTCCGTGCAAGAACAGTTCACCAACGCTGTACTTCTTTAAACGTGCATAACCAGTAAGCCCTGCATTGTAGTATTCATCATTGTTGGAGGCCACGGGTATAAAAGACACCTGAACACCGTAGGTCTTAGGCCAGTATCTGTATGCCAACCCTTTACCATTAGTGGAACTGAGTACAGCTCCGATTCCGTGTTTCGAATAATTCTTTACAGGTTCAATATTGGTCTCTGTTATCTTTTGTGCCTGAGTGTGTAAGGCTTGAATCAGAAAATAACTAAATAACAGTGCAGCAGTAATTTTTTTCATGGTTTTAATTTTTAAAATCACTGATAACATCTACTTTCAATCGTTGGTCCCGATTAGCCACATCCCAGGCGGTGTGAAAAACCAAGCGGGTTATGGTTTCCATTTTATTGTACAAAATTTTTGGCGCGTCATCACCGGGCTTGTGATAATCTTCATGCACACCACTGAAATAAAATATGACCGGAATATTGTGCTTCGCAAAATTATAATGGTCACTCCTGTAGTAAAAACGATTGGGATCATCCGGACTGTTGTAAGTATAATCCAAAACCAGATTCGTGTAGGTTTGGTTGCACTGCTCTGAGATTCTATGGAGGTCAGTGCTCAACTTATCTGAACCTATCAAATACACGTAATTCGAATCTTTATGTTCTGGGTCGATACGACCAATCATATCAATGTTCAAGTCACATACCGTAGTAGTTAACGGGTAAACAGGATGGTCCGAATACCACTCACTTCCCAAAAGTCCCTTCTCTTCACCACTCACGTGCAAAATGAGCACACTTCTCCGTGAGCCCTTTCCCTCTTTGGCCGCCGTGTAAAACGCTTCACCTATCTCCATGGCTGCTGAAGTCCCACTGGCATCATCATCCGCTCCATTGTGTATTTGTCCATTGATGATACCGACGTGATCGTAATGTGCTGATACTACAACCACTTCCTCTTTCAATTTTGGATCACTCCCTTCAATAAATGCCAGCACATTCTCAGCCTCTATACGTTCCACTTTTTGTTCCACATGGAAAAGGACACTCTCCTGTAAAACAACCGGTTTTGTCATCTTGCCCTTGTTTAGCTTTTCCTGTATAGATTCCACCGTAACACCTGATTCTTTCAATAATGCATTCGCAAAAACAGGCGACACATAAATAATAGGTATCTCGTTGGCATCTGTCTTTTTCTGATCACGCTCCAATATCATGCGCGGCTGTTCCAGCCAATACCGCACGCGACGCATATACATTTCATAATTCGTATTAACAACCAAAAGAACTGAAGCACCTGCCTTGCGAGCAGCTTCCGCTTTCAAGAAAATATCATCGTTCCAATCCGATGTTTCATTACTTCCTGTTATTTTGCTCTTTCCTTTCTTATTGATGGGCTCACCTTGTAAACACATCACCCATGTGTTACTTTCTAGGTTTTGGATCTTCTTATAATCGTTGTGACGCTTATCTCGAATTCCGTATCCGGCGAAGACTATTTGCTTCGTTTGAAGCTCCATAGCATCCATTCCAAAAAAATAGAAATGATCCGGAAAAGTGAATTTTTGATTCATTGTTTCAGCACGTGAACCCAGATTTGTTTCTCGCTTCAGCGGGTAGGTTTGATACCAACCGCTATTATTTGCCGGTTTCATTCCCAATGACTCATAATAAGTAGAGATGTAAGCTGCAGCCTTATCCTGACCGGCTGTGCCGGTTTCTCTTCCCTCAAACTCATCGGAAGCCAATGTATAGACATGCTTCTTGAGTTGTGCGGCTTGAATGGTATTAGCATAATGCATTGCATCACTATCCACCTTCTGTGCCCACAAATGATCCACGTGAAAAACGAGGATTATCAGAACGATTACTCTTATTTGCATGCTATCTTGTTTACCCGGTTTGCGTGTCTTCCTCCTTCAAATTCCGTATTCAAAAAAACCTCAACTATTTGCTCTGCCATCGTCTCCGTTATAAAACGTGCGGGTAGGCAAACAATATTAGCATTGTTATGCTGACGAGCCAACACTGCTATTTCCGGTAACCAGCATATAGCCGCTCGAATAGCCGCATGTTTGTTGGCGGCCATAGCGACACCGTTAGCAGAACCACAGATTAATATTCCCACACCCCCTTCCCTTTCTACAGCCTCAGCCAGCGGATGGGCGTAATCCGGATAATCAACACTGTCTGTATTATGTGGACCATAATCCGTTACATCGTATGCAGATATGAGAAATTGCTTTATTTGTTCCTTCAATGCGAAACCCGCATGATCAGAACCTATATGTACTTTTTGCATAGTTAAATAACTCAATCAGCTATAAAACAACTGACAATGAGATGCGTCAAAAATAAACCGACACTTATCACCCATCCACATGATTTTTTGTGAACTGTTGTTGAAGAAGTAGTAGAAACTTTATTTGGTTAAATGCTGCTCTCATCTGCATACGTCATCTCTCACAAAATCCATGAGTAACTTTTGAGTTTCTCCGACCATTTCTTCCACGATACAATGCACAATTCACAACATTCACTAACAGACTACTTTAAAACAAAACCACTTATCCACAGCTTGTGTGTAACCTATCTATACTACTGATAATTAAAGTTTTCATATTCTAGTATCCTGTTGGTTAAACCAAGGATTATTGTATAAATATCAAAAGCAAGCAATCCGATGATGAGTTATACCGAGTACCAACAGCCCTATAATCTATAACTAACTATTTAAATAAATAATATCATTTATTGAACTGAAAAGAAAAAGAAAGGAGTTGTTTTAGGTTGTGATTGAACGAATAGCTTTGTCGACTGATGAAAAGAGGTTTCCTGATCATATTGTTTTTGTGGCTGGCAGTAGTGGGCTTGTTGGCTCAACCACAGTTCATGCAATATCGATATGAAAATGGGGCGCTGAGTAGTGAAGGGTATTTGCGGGAAGGTAAGCCGGATGGTTATTGGAAAACCTATTACAGCAATGGCCAATTGAAAACGGAAGGTAATAGAAAGAACTTTCAACTGGACTCCACGTGGAATTTTTACAGCGAGAAAGGAATAATTCAGAAATCCATTGCATATGCTGAAGACCGGAAGAACGGCATAGAAAGAATTTATGATGCAGAGGGCCGCTGTGCAGAGGAGTATACCAACAAGGACAACATACGAAATGGACGAGCGAATTGGTATTATCCCTCGGGAGAGCTAAAAAAAACTAGTCTTTTTGAGAATAACAAAGAAGAGGGTAAGGCAACAGAATATGAACGGGATGGCAGGATTATCACACTTCTCACATACAGAAATGGCTTCATCTACACTGAGGAAAAAATCAATCGATATGATAACCAGGGCAAACGCACAGGTGTCTGGAGAGATTTATACGATGATGGTAAACTGAGACTGGAAGGAAACTGGGCGATGGGAATGAAAAACGGTGTTTTTAAGTTCTATACAAAAAAGGGAGAACTAGAGAAACTGGAGCGATATGAGAATGATGTATTGATTATTGACGAAGCGTCGACAGCTATTCTGGACATACGAAAGGAGTACCACGCAAATGGTTTAGTGAAGGAAATAGGCACTTACCGTGAAGGAAAAAAGCAAGGAAATTTTCGAATGTTTGATGAGGCCGGCAAAGAGACAGGTGGTTTCTTGTTTGACAATGATACGTTAGTGGGCGAAGGGATGATAGACAGTTTGGGTAGGCGCATAGGCGAATGGAAGTTGTTTTATCAAGATGGTAAAGTGCGTGCTCAAGGAAAATATGTAGCCGGTCTGCGTGAAGGAAACTGGATGTATTTCTATCAAGACGGCAAACAGGAGCAAACTGGTGTATATAAAATGGATTGGCCAACAGGTATGTGGAAGTGGTATTATCCAAATGGAATGCTTCATCGCGAGGAGATGTATCGCAATGGCAAGGAGGATGGATCATCAATAGAGTATGATACGTTGGGGGTTGTTATCAATGAAGGAGAGTTTTCTGCGGGAGCGAGAAATGGAAAATGGAAATTAACGGTAAACGATCATATTGAAGATGGACAATTCCTCGACGGTGAGCGCGATGGTATGTGGTTATGGTATTATGGGAACGGAACCAAAATGTTCGAAGGAGAATTCCAATCGGGAATACCAATGGGAAGACACAAGTATTGGTACGATAACGGCCAGGTGGAAATGGTCGGAAAATACAAGGCAGGTGAAATGGACGGGCGCTGGGATTATTACGAAATAAATGGTTTTCCTTCCATGCAGTTGGATTATGAAGAGGGAAAGGTGATACGTATAAACGGACAAAAAATACGCTTACCGAAAAGCGAGGAGGAATGAATACATACTTGACTGAAATACTCAATCATCCCGTTGATAAGCTGGCGCTGATCGAATGGCCTTCGATGGTGATACTTGATGCCAATGAGGAATTTTGCAAGTATTTTAAATACACAAAAAGCGAATTACTGGACCGTGTTTTTCATTCCTTAATCTGGAAAGATGTGCCACGTGAAAAACTGAATGCAATCGAGCAACAGGTGAACGATAGTGGTTTTGCAGCGTTGCTTGAGGAGAGCCAGGAGAAGTGGATATATATAACCCGAATCCGGAACGGTGAAGGCTCATTTGGATTGGCTCGTATCCTGGATATTCCATCCAATAAGAACGCAATTGAACGTGAGTTAGAGGAAAGCGAATTGCGATTCAAAATACTTTCTGATGTAGCCTCTGAGGGTATTTGTTTCATAGATGACGGAATCATTGTTGACGCAAATGAGCAATTGGCGCGGATATTTGGTTTTGAAAACGGCGCAGCTTTATTGAAAAGAAAGCTCAATGAATTACTCTCTGTAATTGACATACAACGCATTTTGGCAAGTGCGGAGATTTCAGCGATAAATCGAAATGAGGTCCGTGTTACAGATAATTCCGGTAGAGTGATTTTCCTTGAAATTACGGGAAGCTATCTGCAGTTCAAGGGAAGACGCACACTTGCATTGGTATTCAATGATATCAGTGTTCGCAAGCGCACGGAGCAAGCGCTGCATCAGAGTCTTGTGAGTTTTCAGCGATTACTGGAAGACTCACCAAATGGGGTTGTCATCGTAACGGATGGAAAAATTCAATACCTCAACCAATCGGCCTGCAGGCTGCTTGGAATAGCTGATGAGGATGATTTGTTTGGTGATGTCTTTGAAAATTACATAGAGGAACCTTTTCGTGAATCGGTGATGCAAGACTTGCAAAAAATACGCGAAGGGGTTGATGTAGGAAGCAAGGAAGTGCGCATTTTAAATGTGATTAACGAATCCATTGATGTTGAAATCAAATCAACACTCACTGTTTACGAAAACAAACCATCTATACAGATAACACTGGATAACATCAGTGATCGCAATAGGCTCATGCAAGAGCAAATTCGCGTGCGTTTTGTAGAGGATATAAATGCAGCGCTAAAAGCTGAAATTGAAGAGCATCGCGCAACACAACTGAAGCTCGAGAAGCAACAACGCCAGACGCTCGAGCAAACAGCCAAAATAGAGTCTATCTTCAACAGCACCGAAAATCTGATGATGTGGACCCTTAACCATGATTATGAAATCACAGAGCTAAATGCCAACTTCGTGAAGAACATGAAGGTAACCTTTGCGGAAGATGTAGCACAAGGTGAAAATATAATGGCCATCCTGCAGCGTCACGTTGACCATAATTTTTATCAGGGACAATTGCAAGCCTTTACGAATGGATTTAAAGGTCGCCCCCAACAATTCGAATTGCCATTGAGAAATGAGAATAATGAAAGTGTATGGTGGCAATGTTTTTTGAATCCCGTCTATCTGCATGGAAAGCTGGAAGAGTTGTCTTGCCTCGTTTACGATAATACGGAGCGCAAGGAAATTGACAGGAAGATTCGTGATTCACTCAAGGAAAAGGAGGTGTTGTTGCAAGAGGTTCATCACCGTGTAAAAAACAATCTACAGGTTATTTCAAGCATTTTAAATCTTCAATCGTCCTATGTGAATGACCCGAAAACACTGGAGATTTTGCGCGAAAGTCAGCAACGCATCAAGAGCATGTCGTTTATTCATGAGACGATTTACCGCACGGCTGATTTTAGTAGACTTGAGTTCATGGATTACATCAAGACGATTGCCTCTAATCTTATTCAAAGCTATCGCACCGCTGCAACGCGCGTCGATTTCATTCCGGATATGCAATCAGTTGGATTGAATCTCGATCAGGCAATTCCATGTGGTCTTATTATTAATGAACTTGTTAGCAATGCTCTGAAGTATGCCTTCAAGGGTCGTAAAAAGGGAACGCTTACTGTAATTCTGAAAGAAGAGAACAACGACGTCATCCTGGCCGTGAAGGATGATGGTGTGGGTCTACCAAAAGACTTTGCATTTGAGAAAAACAATTCGTTGGGTATTCAATTGGTTTATGCCCTGTTGGAACAAATTGATGCTACCATGAAGGTTGATCAGTCGAATGGAACGGAATTTTTCATTCGCTTTCAACGCAAGTAGTGAAATATGAACTTATATTGCCTCGAATTCTCTAAAATTACCTGTTATGGCCGTTAATATTCTTGTGGTTGAAGACGAAAGCATCGTGCGAAAAGACATCGAACGCAGCTTGGAAAAGTTGGGTTATCATGTAATTGCACAGGCCGACAATGGCGAGCGAGCTATTGAGTTAGCGCGAGCAACCAAGCCTGATGTTGCACTCATGGACATCCAGATTAAGGGCAACATGACAGGTATTGACACAGCGGAAGCCATTAAGCAGGAAATGGATATTCCGGTTATCTATCTGACAGCTTTCGCTGATGAGCCTACCTTGAACAAAGCTAAAATCACAGAACCACACGGATATATACTGAAGCCGTTCAAGGAAATTGATTTGCACACCACCATCGAAATGGCCATTCACAAGCATGGCAAAGAGAAGGAAGTGCGCGTAGAAAACGAGTTGTTGCGCTCGCTTACCAGCTTCAAATCAAATGCGAACTATCTCTTCATCAAGCATCAATCGAAGCTAGTGAAGGTGAACACCGCTGATATTTACTATGTAGAAGCACTGAAAGATTACATGCAGATTGTCACATCTGACATGAAATACACGATTCACGCAACCATGAAAGATATCGAACGCAAACTACCGAAAACGGTGTTTCAGCGTTTGCATCGCTCCTACATCGTGAACATGGATAAGATTGTTTCTATCTCGGGAGGCGATGTTATTCTGGCCGACATCAATAAGGAAATTCCGGTCGGTGGAAACTACCGTGATGAGTTCGGTGAGCGTATCAACATACTCTAATTAGCGCATTAGTAATACGCTTCCTTTCTTGGTGAAAAGCTCGTGCTGTCCGCGAACAATCATGTCAACTGTCCAGCTGTAGGCGCCGTCTTGCACAGGCTCTCCGTTAAAGGTACCATCCCAACCAACACCGGGTGTGGAAGTTGTGAAAATTTCATTGCCCCAGCGATTGAAAACACGGAAAACGTAAAGAGTAATATTTGAACCGCTTACTACAGGCATAAAGGTTTCATTGTAGTTGTTTTGATCCGGCGTGAAGGCGGTGGGTATGTAGAATTGAACTCCATTGTAAGCCTCAATAGATTCGCTGTGGTAGGCGTTGCAGCCAAAACTGTTTGTGACAACTTGGGTTATTTCAAAGGACCCGTTAGCATCATACTGGTGCGATTCCAGCTCATCAGTTGTTCCGTCTCCCCAGTTGTACGAAATGAACACAACATCAGCGCTTGTATTAGCATTAACCAGTACTGAAGGTAGCTCCGTGTTTTGGTCAATTGTCCAGTCGAATCCTGCGGTTGGGTTCGGGTACACAATCATAGGTTGCTCTAACGTGAATCGATTTTCACACCCGTGGCTGCTTGTTGCCGAAACATCGAGCACGTAGGCTCCAATGTCGCTCATTGTAAAGTGTGCGGGGTTGGAAGCGGAAACGACCACTCCATCCACCATCCAGCTTAGAGCGGAAATGCTTGATGGGCTATCAACGGATATTGCGGCGCTAATAGCAACCTCTTGTCCCTCACAAAACTCAAACGCATCTGCAGGAATATGGATCTCGGGCAAAGCGTAAACATCTGTGCTGTTTGTGACTTCGGAAGTACAACCGAAATTACTTTCTGCGGTGAAGGTGTAAGTGTAGTTTCCACTCAACGAGAATTGGTATTGAGCCTGCATACCCTGCATCACAAGAGGCACGTTTTCGATGGTCCAATACCCCCCGGTAACTCCTCCACTAGGAATACTCGCGATACTTTCGAATACAGATGGTAATCCTAAACAAACAGAGTTGGAACTAGTCTCGATCACGGGAGTGTGGCGCACAATAATCTCACGAGTTGTTTCATGAGTGCACCCATGAGTTGTGGTTATCTGCAGAGAGAGCGGTGTGACACCCGGGTTGGAAAAGAGAATGGCCGTATCACCCAATGAGGTGATTTGCACACCGTCAAATTCCCATAACCAAGATGCAATACTGTCATTGCCGAATGTGCTGAGGTCGGTTAGAATCGTTGTGTCTTTTTCACAAGCCAAACCGCTCGAGAACGCGGCCACCGGCTCATCATACACTAAAAAGCTTGTGTCTGCTTCAGCAATACACCCCGCATCGCTTTGCATTGTGAATGCAATCTGATGCGCACCACCACTTGCGAAACTCAACCCCATCGCTTCTGAACCTGAACCGACCTGTGCACCGTCAAGGTTCCATGTTATAGCAGACACAACACCACCATCAACACTTGTTTCCAGCGCAATGTTGAAGACATCATTAGCACAAGGATTCGTAGCGTGAATTATACCAACGGGTTTAGCATGAACGAAATAGTTTGCCGACGAGCTGTTGTAGCATCCGAACTCATCGTTTACGTGATGTTCAACAATAGTCGTGTTTCCGCTGTAAACGGGCTGAAAAGAAACAGCACTCAAACCGTCAATCGTGTAGTATGAAAGAGGCATTTCTTCAAACTCAACAACAGCATCACCTGTGCAGAAACTGCGGTCAGAAAGAGCTTCAACATATGGCGGGGCAATTACGAAAACACTGTCGACAGCAGTGTTTTTGCAACCGTTTTCACCTTCGTATTCGTAACGAACGGAAACGATATCATCGGAAAAGACATGTGTGTTTATTGTGCTTACCACACCTTCCTGCATATGGTATACACCACCTTCCGGCACTCCGCCCATGAGAGGAATGGAACCGGTATTTGCGCAAAGGGAATCGACGAGTGCTAAATAGACCAAGGGCAGCGGTTGCACATCGACATGAACGTTCTGCGTGTGAATACAGTCGGAATAGCTGGAGGTAAGTATAAAATCAAAACTGCTGTCAGCACGCACGGCAAGAGTGCCTGCATCCGGGCCGAGTTCAACCCACTCATGATCCCACGTGAAGGAGTCAGCGTTTTCAACTTGAATGATAGCCTCACTCATAGAGCAAACATGAGCCGGAACAATGGCTACAGAAGAGTAATTATCTACGAAAATGGTATCTGGGCAAGAAATATATACATCACATCCATTTGGGTCTGTCAGCATAATGGATGGGCAGTATGCGCCGGGAGCCGTGTATGCGTGCGAGGTGGTTGTGCCCCCAAACGGATCACCATTTCCATCATTGAAGTCCCAGAAATAATCAAACAAAGCATCGTTGGGGTTGAATGCCTGGAAGCTTACCCCAAAGGGTGCACAATTTACAGTATCGAGTATTTGCGTAAAGGGCCCAATGCTCGAAGAATAGTTCAGGATGTCTTCGATTAAGAGAGTGTCAGCGCAGCCATTGTAAGCACCAACGACAAAACGAACATCGAATACACCAATCGGATAGGTGTGTAGCACTGTGTCGCCCGTTCCTGTTTGGTTGTCACCAAAATCCCACCAAGTGTAAGTAACCGGATCCGCTGTTGTGTTTTCGAGTGAAACAGCGAATAGACACGTGTTTAATTGTGTTGTGAATTCTGCGGTGGCATGAGGGCTATAAACATCAATCTCCTCCTGTGAGCAATAGTGTGACGCACAACCAGCGGTGTTTACAGCAGTGAGGCAAGCGGAATAAATGCCGTTCTCTTCATAAGCATGAAGTGTTGTGGTTTGTTCGGAGGAATGTTGATTGTCACCAAAATCCCATGAATAGGTGGTGCCATTAGGCGACATGGAAGTATTCGTGAATAGCACTTCTTCGTTGCGGCAAACCGGTGGTGCACTCCAGATGAATGATGGAACAGCGGGCAGTACCACATCGAATTGAATGGCTTGAGACGACAAGCAGCCGTTCTCATCGGTAACTGTTAATGTGCAGCTAATTCCTTCTGAATAGTTGAAGGGCGGCAGAAAACGGTGTTGGCCGCTTGCCGCGTTGAGGGAAGAACCATCATTGAAAGCCCAGGTGTGTGAAACACCATTTGGGTGGGTAGCCATAACATCAACTGTTACACCACCACTATCACAAGCGTTTAATACAGATGCGCTCAGCGCGGAGAAGTCTCCCCCCGGCCAAACAATCACAGCATCTGTGTAAGTTGTTTCGGCTGCACAGCCATACGCGTCGACCACAGAAACATGCATGTCGTAGGTTCCACCCGTCTCAAATTGTAACGTTGGCCAATCAAATGATGTGGGGTCGTCCGAAGTTGATTCATTCACAATACCGCCGTGTTCATGTGTGATACTCCATGCTGCCGACAGAGGGTTGTCGTTGCGTTCTACGTTAATGTGGTGAACGGTGCCGATTTGAATGTCCCAGAAATCATTGTGTATTTCGTTGTCTATCGAAACCGCCATTGGGGCACAACCTATAGAAGGGCTTAGCAAAACTTCTGCTGTAGGCTGGGCAACAGCTACTTCCAGTATTTTGGTGTCGTAGCAATCTGAGCCGTCTTTATATGCTGTAAGGACAACACTATACTGTCCGGGTTGAGCATATGCGTGAGTGGGATTGCTTTCATTGATTACAAAGGGGCTTCCGTCACCAAAATCCCACACAAGAGAATCGCCTTCTATAGAAAGATCCTGGAAATGAACGGTGAAATTCTCACACACAATATCAAATTCAAAGAGTGCCAGTGGTGGCACAATGTGAATATAATCTTCGATGGTATGAAAGGTATTGCACGCGCCATTGAATATGGTCAGAGTAACATCGAAATAGCCCGTGTCTTCATACAAATGTGTAACACAGCTGTCAACAGCGAGCATTACCTCAGGCGAACTGCCATCATGAAAATCCCACGTGTAAACATTGTCTTCGTTGTATGCGGTGCAAAATGAAAATGTTTCACCGGCACAGCTTTCAGTCAATGATGCCGAAAATGCAGGAATAATGGATTCCAGCACCAGAATGGGTGTATTGGTGGTGTCAATGGAAACACAACCATCAGCCATTGTAGCTGTGAGAGTGGCGTAAAATTCGCCGGGCTGTTCTAATGTGTAAACCGGGTTTGGACCAATGGCGTCTTCCACTCCATCGCCGTTGAAATCCCACGAGTAGTCAATTACCGTTTCGTTACCCTCTACGGTAATATTAGAAACCTCAACTGCTTCACCAACACAATACGTTTCTTCATATTCGAATGAGATATCGGGAGAGTCGATAACAACGAAATCGATTTTATTCCGTGATCGCTCACAACCAAACTCGTTGAATCTTCTGAGTCGAATGTCGTGTAAACCAAATTGAGTGAACGTGTGTGTTAGGTTGTGTTCATTTCCTACCAATTCTCCGTTTACGGTCCAGATGTATTCGAATGCCGGGTTAAATGCTTCTGTGTTGGTGAATGTCGATGTCAGAGGTGGGGCGCAAGAGATAAGCCCGGAACCGGTAAAATCAATCGTAGGGTTGGCAGCCACGAAAAGAGTGTCTTGCACAGCGACCGAACATGCGCTACCGTAATGAGCGGTCATAGTGATGGTATAAGTGCCCGGAGTGCTGTAGGTAAAGGTTGGGCTGGGCTGGGTTGCATCGATGGTGCCGTTCCCGTTGAAGTCCCATTCCGTTAGGGTTGGCGATGGGACAGAGTGGTTGTTAAAGGAAAGTGTTTGGCCTGCGCAGATAGTATCTCGATTGAAAGTAAAGCGCGCTTCCGGTGAATCAGAAATGAATAATGGCTGACACAACGTGTCAACGCAGCCAATGGAGTTTTCCACAGCAAGACAAACAGTGTAGTTGCCAATGGATTCGAAATTAACGGACTGCACAATGTTGTTTTCAGGAAGCGAGGAGTCGTCGACTATCCAATGATGATTAACTACATCGGGAGAGTTGTTAGCGGTGAACTCAATGGCTGTGGGCAAAAAGCATGAGCTCTGCGACCCGATGGTAAACGCAGCAACAGGAAAGTTGGATGTCACAGAAATGAGTTCAAAAGCAGAAACAGAGGCAAAACATCCGTTTTCATCTTCTATAGCCAAAACAGGTGAATACGTTCCGGTTTGTTCGTAGCAATGGGACGGGCTTGTGTCGCTTGATGTGTATCCATCACCAAAGTCCCAGCTTCTTGTTACAATAGCGCCCGATCCAGGAACCGATGAGTCGATGAGAGTTGTACAAAACGGTAAACAACCTTCGCTATCCGCAGTGGTTATGGCGGCTACCGGCTTTGCGAAAACCGTTATGTAATCTGTAAAAACATGTATTTGACCACCGGAAGTAATCGTGATATCGTAAGTGCCCGGTTGATTGAAAATGGCCACATATGGATTGGCGGTTGATTGTAATGTGTTGCCCGACGGAGTGGTTATGCTCCATTGAAGATCATTGATACCAACACCCACGTTGTTCACGGCTTGAATAACGACGCCGTGAGGTGCACATCCGGATGTTTCCTCACAAAGGAGTGAAACCCCTTGTGAAAAGCCGGATACTGAGCATAAAACTGCTAGTACAAGGGTTATGGTATATGTTTGAAAGTGACTCGTCATGGTTCGACACGGGGTGTCTTAACAATGACTTTATACCTTGTTTTGGCGGAAAGGTTACGCAGACCTACCAGCGCGCCTAACTTTGCGCAATAAATAACCGGCAATGAAAAATCGTTATTTCAGGAAGTTCGTCCAATATATCTTGAACGGTCTGATTATCTCCCTACCTGTATTCGGGACCGGTTATATTGTGTTTCAGTTGTTCAGCTTTTTGGACAGCATTGTTCCGAGAATCATCTATACCGAAGATGAAATGCTAACAAAGGGGGATCACTTCTCCGGTTGGGGTATTCTGATGCTTTTAATGGTGCTGTTCGTAATGGGTTGGTTTGGTAGCATGTTCATCAATGATCGCATCAAAGACATGTTTCAGCGATTGTTGGATAAAATTCCCGGTGTAAACAACTTGTACAAAGCAATTTCGGATGTTCTCGGAGCCTTTGTCGGTAAGGAAAAGAAGTTTAATCAGCCTGTTCTTGTTAGAGTAAGCGACCAGATGGAACTGGAAATGATTGGATTCATTACGGACACAGATCTTTCCGAGCTGGGCAACAACATCCAGGGCAAGGTGGCGGTTTACTTTCCAATGAGCTACAGTTTTTCAGGCCACATGATGATTGTGCCCGTTAAGAACATCTCGCGCATTGAGCGCAACGCGGTAGATATACTTAAATATACCATGAGCGGCGGTATTGTAGAGCTCGATCCGGAGAATGAAGGGAAAGTACACCACTAATCTTCTTCTGCTCCACCTCATTGTGTTGGTTTGGGGTTTAACGGGAATCCTGGGAAGAGAAATTTCACTCGGGCCGTTTCTACTGGTGTGGTGGAGAGTGTTGATTGCTGTAGCGACGATTGCTATAATAGCCACCCTCGCGCGGGAACAGCTTATGGCCGGAACACGGGATCTGCTGAGATTTGCCGGTGTTGGGTTGCTCACAGCGGCACACTGGGTTTGTTTTTTTGCCAGTATTAAATACTCGAAGATTTCTGTAGCCCTGGTCGTGTTGAGCACCTCAGCTTTTTTTGTTTCGCTCATACACCCGTTATTGAGAAGAGAGGCGCCGAAGCGCTATGAAATGGGCTTGGGTTTGGTTGTTGTCGCGGGCATCTTTCTCATTTTTAAGTTCGAATCGCAATACACGCTTGGCATTTTGTTGTCGCTGATGGCGGCTTTTCTGGCCGCACTTTTTTCCACTCTCAACGCGCGTCTAGTTGCAACGTACAGGCCAACCCAAATGGCTTTTTGGGAAATGCTGTTTGCTTTTTTGGGGTTATCCGTATACCTGTTAGTAAGTGGCGGGGCTCAGGAGATGGTATCACCACCCTCCTACCGCGACTTAGAGCTATTGCTGCTGCTGGGAATATTGTGCACGGGCGTCGCGTTTATTGTGAGCATCCGCGTGATGCGTGTGCTGAGCCCCTTCACATGTGCGCTGGCTATTAACATGGAGCCGGTTTATACGATTATGCTCGCACTGCTTTTGTATGGAAGTGATGAGTGGATGAGCCCGCAGTTTTATGGTGGTGGTGCGGTCATTATTTCCACACTCTTCATGGACACGTGGCTAAAAAGAAGACAAATGAGAAAGACCGGGTCTAATTAGCGGTAGATTCCGTTTGTACGGATATACTCAACCACGGTTGGCGGAGTTAAACTATCAATCGATTTGTTATGACGCGCCTTGTTGCGAATATCAGTGGCTGATATGTCGATGAGTTCACCTTGTAAGAAATGAATGCGCTCTTTGAGTGGTTCGAGCGAATAGGGAGTTGCAGGTTTGGAGTTGGTGCGTGGATAAACAACCAGCTCCACCATCGCTAGTAGCGCGTCAAATTCTTTCCAGCGGTTAAACGCCTCGAGATTGTCCTCTCCGATGATCAGGTGGAAGGTGTGCTCAGGGTGTTTTTTGCTCAGAGCACGAACGGTGTCAACCGTGTAGGATGGCCTCGGTAAACCGAACTCAATATCACAAACCCGAAAGTGCTTTTCCCCCTCGCACGCAAGCTTTGCCATCTGCAAACGGTGTTCTTCAGGGGCCAGGTCGCTGTTTTCCTTGAAAGGGTTTTGTGGGCTTACCACTAACCAAACTTCGTTGAGATGTCGTTGCTGTAGTGTTTGTTGAGCCACATGCAAGTGGCCATTGTGTATAGGGTTGAATGACCCGAAGTACAAACCGATATTCATGGCTTAGCCAAAAATTGCCGCACGCAGTCTTCAGCCTCCAGAAGTGCTTTATCGAGCTGTTCGTTCACTATTACACAATCAAATCGGGGCTCGAAGGCCATTTCTTGTTGAGCTTTCGCAACGCGCTGTTCAATCTTCTCGGGTGACTCTGTGCTTCTTTTTCGAAGGCGCGCCTCTAATTCAGCAACGCTAGGGGCTTTCACGAAAATAGAAAGCGCTTTGTCACCGAATATTTTTTTGAGATTTAAACCACCAACAACATCTAGATCGAAAATCACGTGGCCTCCGCTGTTCCATATACGCTCAACCTCACTGTAAAGAGTGCCGTAATATTGATTGGTGTATACTTCTTCCCACTCAATGAACTCCCCTTTTTTCGCCCGCGCCAAGAATTCCTCCGGTGCGATGAAGTAGTAGTCTTTTCCATCCAACTCATAGTCGCGCCTTGGGCGAGTGGTAGCCGAAACAGAAAACGACAGACGCAGGTCGGTCAACCCCATCAGATGATGCACAATGGTGGTTTTACCTGCGCCGCTGGGTGCTGAAAAAATGATTGCTTTGCCTTGTGACATGGTGCGTGGTGTCGGTAGGGGTGCAAAATTATCGCTAGAGAACGTTGTTGATTTGTTCTTTTATTTTTTCGAGTTCGTCTTTCATGACTACAACGAGTCGCTGCATATCGGCATCGTTTGCTTTGCTGCCAATGGTATTCACTTCGCGCCCGATTTCCTGGGCAATAAAGCCGAGTTTTTTCCCTTGCGACTCTCCGCTCAACTCGTCGCTGAAGTGCGCGCAATTCGTTTCTAATCGCTGATACTCCTCGCTGATGTCGAGGCGCTCCAAGTAGTAAATCAATTCCTGCTCAAAACGATTAGGGTCTATTTTGTCGATGGGAATGAGTTCTTCCAGGTTGGCTCGGAGTTTTTCCCGCACACGCTGATTTCTCGCTGCGATAGGCTCATTGAGTGATAGACGATTTTCGAGAATGCTAGTGATGCGTTGATGGAAATCGATGGTGAGCTTCTCGCCCTCCAGTTTTCGATAGGTGTCGAACTTGTGATAAGCGTCTTTTATCATCGAGAAAAGGGCCGCCCACTCCTCTTCATCCAACTCTGTCGACTCAGGCTTCAAGACGTCGGGTATGCGCATCAGGGCGTTTATGTAGTCACCTCCTGAGATGCCCGCATCATCCGCAAATGACTTTAAGTCGGCATAATATGCCAGCATAAGTGGCTTGTTAATGGCCATTCGTTTTTCTGCTTCCAGACTTTCGTAGTAAACGAGTAAGTCAGCTTTACCCCGCTGAATGTTTTCGCTGAGCCACGAACGAAGCTCAAGTTCTTTTTCGCGATACGTGCCGGGTATGCGCATATTCAAATCGAGCTGCTTGCTGTTCAGCGAACGTAGCTCGACAGTGAATTTTTTGTTTCCTACAGTGCCTTCGGCTTTTCCGAAGCCGGTCATCGATCGAAGCATGATTGTGTGTTTAAAGTGGCATATTACTGTGCTTCTTGCGAGGCATTGTATCAACTTTGTTTTCGAGCATACCAAATGCGCGAATGAGTTTTTCGCGTGTTTGAGAAGGAAGAATTACTTCATCCACGTAGCCGCGTTGTGCTGCGCTGTATGGATTAGCAAATAGCTCTGCATACTCCGCTTCCTTTTCCTTCCATTTTTGCTCAGGGCTGGAGGCCTCAGAAATTTCTTTCTTGAAAATTATTTCTGCAGCTCCTTTGGCTCCCATAACCGCAATTTCTGCGGTCGGCCATGCGTAGTTCATGTCAGCACCAATGTGCTTGGAGTTCATCACATCATATGCACCGCCGTAGGCTTTGCGCGTAATTACGGTTACACGTGGAACCGTTGCTTCGCTGAAGGCATAAAGCAGTTTCGCACCGTTGGAAATAATACCATTCCATTCCTGGTCGGTGCCGGGTAAGAACCCGGGAACATCTTCGAAAACTAAGAGCGGAATATTGAATGAATCACAGAAGCGCACAAAGCGTGCTCCTTTTGTAGATGATTTAATATCGAGCACTCCTGCTAGAAAAGCGGGTTGATTGGCCACAACACCAATACTTCTTCCGGCTATGCGAGCAAACCCGACAATGATGTTTTCTGCGTAGTCTTTGTGAACCTCCATCCACGAACCCTCATCAATAACCTCCGTAATCACCTCGTGCATATCGTATGGCTGGTTCGGGTTTTCCGGGATAATAGCATCGAGCTTCGGACGCGCTTCGTTGGACCCACTGTATTCGCTTGAAGGCGCTTTGTCTTCACAATTCTGAGGCATGTATTGCAGCAGCTCGCGAATCATACGCAAACACGCAACGTCGTTATCGGCTTTGAAATGTGTTACTCCGCTCTTGCTTGCGTGCGTGCTTGCGCCGCCGAGTTCTTCGCTGGTGACCTCTTCGTGTGTAACCGTTTTAACCACGTTTGGGCCCGTAACAAACATGTAGCTGGTATTCTCTACCATGAGAATGAAATCGGTTAACGCCGGCGAATACACTGCACCTCCGGCACAAGGCCCCATGATGGCGCTTATCTGCGGAACAACGCCGCTTGCCCGCGTGTTGCGGTAGAATATATCGGCATAGGCACCGAGCGATACGACACCCTCTTGAATGCGCGCTCCACCACTATCATTCAAACCGATAACAGGCGCGCCATTTTGCATGGCCAGATCCATGATGCGACAAATCTTTTCGGCGTGGGCCTCAGCAAGCGAACCTCCCATTACGGTAAAGTCCTGCGAAAACACATAGACCAATCGGCCGTGAATAGTTCCATAGCCGGTAACTACACCGTCGCCTAGATACACTTCCTTGTCGAGTCCAAAGTTTGTAGAGCGATGGGTAACGAGCATTCCGAGTTCTTCGAATGAGTTTTCATCGAGAAGGAAGTGTAAGCGTTCACGCGCAGTAAGTTTCCCTTTTTTGTGTTGCGATTCGATGCGTTTTTCTCCACCACCGAGTTGAGCGGAAGCAATTTTTTCGGAAAGAACAGAAAGCTTGTCAGACATAATACAAAATATGTGCGCGCAAATGTAGGGCTGCAGCGGCAATATTGACCGCTATGCTTCGCTACCCGGAATGGCGCTGAGAAGCTTCTGCGTATAATTTGACTGCGGGTTGTTAAACACGTCGTCGGCCTCCCCTATCTCCTCAACTTTTCCCTTATTCATGACCATGATTCGATTGCTCATATAGTGCACCACACGCAAGTCGTGTGAAATGAAAAGATAGGTCAATCCAAACTCGTATTTTAAATCATTCAGCAAATTGAGAACCTGCGCTTGCACAGAGACATCGAGAGCCGAAACACTTTCATCACAAATGATGAATGAAGGTCTACACGCTAACGCACGCGCAATCACGATGCGTTGACGCTGCCCTCCGCTGAATTCATGCGGATAACGGTCTATGTGTTGAGCGGATAACCCCACTTTATCCAGTAACTCGATTGCTAAGGAACGACGCTCTTCGTGGCCGGATCCAATGCCATGCACCAGCATAGGTTCGGTAAGCGACTTGGCAATTGTGTGTTTGGGGTTTAGTGCGCTGTAAGGATCTTGAAAGATGATTTGAATCTCTTTACGAATGTTTCGCAGATTGCTTTCGCTCATAGAAACCAGGTCGTGTGTTGCACCATCAAGAGTGTATTCAATTTTACCTGACGTGGCCGGAATGAGCCCGAGCAGCATCCGACTTAGGGTTGTTTTTCCACAACCGCTTTCGCCCACTAACCCAAGTGTTTCTCCTTTTCTGATGTGAAATGAGACGTGGTCAACAGCGCGTACCTCTTGTTTGTTTTTGCCGAAGAATGAAGGCGTAGAATACGTTTTGCTAAGGTTGGACACATGTAAAAAATCCACATCTTCAATGGGCTTCTCTTTGCGATTCACTGCAATCGGATGATCTAGTTCTTCAAAATCACGAACAGTGAGTAGTCGCTTGTGCTTATTGCTTGACTTTGGCCGACATTGAAGAAGTCCTCGTGTATACTCGTGAGTCGGGTTGGTAAGCACCTCAGCAGCGACCCCATATTCCACCACTCTCCCTTTTTTCATGACCAGGATGTGATCCGCGATATCTTCAACAACCCCGAGGTCATGCGTGATGAAGATCATTCCCATACCCCGTTTTGTCTGCAGTTGTTTTAACAGTTGAAGTATCTCTTTTTGAACCGTCACATCGAGCGCTGTTGTGGGCTCATCAGCAATGAGTAGTTTCGGTTCACAAGCAATTGCCATGGCAATCATCACGCGCTGCCGTTGGCCACCACTGAGTTCGTGCGGGTAGGAATTAATCATGCTTTCGGGCCGCGGCAACTTGACCTCTTCGAATAATTCTATTGCTCGTTTCCGGGCTTTTTCATGTGAAACACCCAAGTGTTTTTTTAAAACCTCCTCCACTTGAAACCCACACGTCATAACGGGATTCAAGGATGTCATTGGTTCCTGAAATATCATCGCAATGCTTTTTCCTCTCAATCGAGCAAGGCTTGCGTCGGTTGGGGTTATGTCTGTGCTGTGCGCCGAACCCTCCAAAAGAGATGCATCAAGTGTAAAACGACCTGATGCAAACACCGTTTTTTCTTTGTTTAAAAGCTGCATTAAACTGAGTGAGGATACAGACTTTCCACTTCCAGATTCGCCAACAATAGCCAGTGTTTTTCCGGCCCATACCTCGAAGTGGCTGCCCGTTACAGCATAATGAACCTCTTGTTCTTGCCGAAATCCAATGGTCAGGTTATCTACCCGTATGAGGCAGTTTTCTGTCATGGATTGGTTTCGTTGTATATCAATCGAAGGTGGTTGGGTTTGTTGCTCATATCGCCATGCAACAATGATATGGTCACGTAATGACCCTGAACAGTAAGGCCGCGCCATTCCTGCTGAAAACCGTTCGCCTTACTGTTTCCATAGCGTTGGTTGTAATAGGATTGGAAGTCAGCAAAAAGGTGCTCTTTCAGCTCGTTGCTTTGTGGGTATACATCCAGGTTGATGTGGTTTAAACCATCTTCGTTGAAGCTGTAAGAAATCTCGTACCAGGTGGAGTCTGCTTCATTGGGTTCGAACCTGTAGATGAGTTCATCGGGCATGCTGTAGACAGAGCTGGACTCTTCCTTGCGCTTGATGAGTTTGGGTTTATCGCCTAATCTAACCCCACGAAAATCGCCACCCTTGTTGGGTTGAATAATGGTCTCGGCCGATATTGGTGATGGTTGTTGTTGGCACCCCGCCACAAGCAGAAAAAACAAGATAGCCGCGATATATCGGGTAAATGCCATGAATCAAAAATGCACGTATCAAATCAATAGCGCGCACCCATCCGGAAAACAAATCAGCAACATTTTGTTGATAGAAGCGCAATATCGAAAAGTCTTTATGGGTTACTAAACCTGAACCAATCCCCTACACACATGAGTAACAAAATCGTTTTGTCCGCTTCTTCTCTTATTGTTTTGTGTGGTTTGTATGTTGCGAGTCTAATGAGTGCTGCTGAATCTGCATTTATTGATAGCTCGTCCGCTTCGATTGCACAATCTGTTCGGCCCACAACCGTGTCAGAAAAATCAATTCCCGCACCCATCGAATACACCTCCCTTAAAACAAAGCGTACTGTTCGCAAAATAGAGAATGACCGACCACAAACTGTGGAATGTAAACAAGGAACGAGGCTGTTTTTCCCTGCCGGCTCGTTCGTGTTTCCATCAGGCAAGCAGGCAGATGGCGAAGTTAAATTGATAATTGAGGAGTGCTATGATTTGGATGAAATGCTTTCCGCGAAGCTCAGTACGACAAGTGGTGATCGAATGCTCGAAACCGCTGGCATGATTCAATTGCGTGCGTTTTCAGGAAACACAGAGCTTCGTTTGGCCGACAACACGCGCTACAATATCTACTTTCCAGTTGAAGGCAAGCGAAGAGAGGATTTTGAGTTGTTTTACGGATATCGCGATGAAGCCGGTGTAGTGGATTGGAAACTCGAGGAGAACTCGCAGCCGATAGATGAGACAACGGCCGTTTCACAACCCATAGTCAACGATTGTTTTGTCCAAATTAGCGCTAGTCAGTTTCGTTGTGGAACCCGCATTCAAGAAATGGACTACTTCAATTGGCCATTGATGAACGGACAGAATTTGAATCAATGGTTCGTTTCTAATTTCAATCCTGATCCGAGCATGCTCGATGATTTTTGTGCTAGGCGGATGTATTCGCAGATTACCTTTCACTTGAATCAGGATGGTACATTCAAGGACTATTACGTTTCGCACAGTTCAAGTGATCAATACGATCGTTTATTAGCTGAAATGTTGCAGTCAATGCCGCCGCTTGACATGAAGAAGTTTATGCCCAAATATTCAGAAGACCACGCTTGTATTCTTTCATTTGGAAGACAACAACAAACGAGTTCAAAACAGTTTGTTGATCGCTTTAAAAAGCGATATGATTACGCTGACGAAGACAAGAAGTTGATGAATGTTGCCACGGAGGATTTAAATTATTATGTCTTCTCAAGCACGGAGTTAGGCTGGATTAACTGCGATCGTTTTTTGCCTGGTGATGGTCCGATGGTGGATGTTGTTGTGGAGACTCCTTCGTGCGAGAATGCTAGTGTTTCAATGGTTTTCGATAAGGATAGAAGTATAGTTTCCGGCATTAAGAATGGGAATCAATTCGTGTTCAACAATGTTCCCGCCAATAGAAATGTTCGTCTTATTACACTCGATAACCCAAGTGGAAATCCACGAATGGAAGAGACGAAGCTCAATACCTCCATCCGCAAATGTGTAGTGCGGAACATGGAGCCAATAACGCTTGCTGACCTGGATAGAGCGCTCTGTTGGAATTAATGCGAATCCGGTGATATTGGTTAGAGTGGAGGCGCCTATCTTTGCCCATAAATTTCATCAGATGAATATCGATCACATGTTAAAGACCCTCGGTCTGCAAGAGAAAAATCACGGAACTAGCACTGGACAAAACTTTTTCGGTAGCGGAGAAGCAATATCCTCCTACTCTCCAGCTGATGGCAAGTTGATTGGGACTATCACGACTACGACAAGTGAAGAATACAATCGAGTAATCGAAACAGCTCAACAGGCTTATTTGACATGGAGATTGATGCCGGCACCCAAGCGTGGCGAGATTGTTCGCCAGTATGGTGAAAAGCTGCGTGCCAAGAAACAAGAGCTTGGACAACTTGTATCATACGAAATGGGTAAGTCCTTGCAAGAGGGTCTTGGCGAAGTGCAAGAGATGATAGATATCTGTGATTTTGCTGTTGGCTTGTCGCGTCAGCTGTATGGATTGACAATGCACAGCGAGCGACCAGGACATCGCATGTACGAGCAATGGCATCCCCTAGGAGTTGTAGGAATCATCTCGGCATTTAATTTTCCGGTAGCCGTTTGGAGCTGGAATAGCGCTTTAGCATGGGTTTGCGGCAATGTTTGTGTTTGGAAGGGCAGTGAAAAAACTCCACTTTGCGCTGTTGCTTGTCAAAATATTTGGAATGAAGTTGCCAAAGAAAACGAACTTCCGGAAGGAATTTCCAGCATTGTTACAGGAGATGGTAGGGTTGGCTCACTAATGACGGAGGATAAGCGAGTTCCGCTCGTTTCAGCAACCGGAAGCACGCGCATGGGCCGTATAGTTGGAGCGAAGGTGGCAGAGCGTTTCGGAAAGAGCCTGTTAGAATTGGGTGGAAATAATGCCATTATTGTTACCCCAAATGCGGACTTGAAAATGACAATCATCGGTGCTGTTTTTGGTGCCTGTGGAACCGCTGGTCAGCGTTGCACTACAACACGTCGATTAATCATTCATGAAAGCATTTTTGATGAGGTGACATCGAAATTGGTTCAGGCATACGGCCAATTGAGAATAGGAAATCCGTTGGACCAGAATAACCACGTTGGTCCGCTAATCGACATGGATGCGGTTCGTATGTATCAGGAGTCGATTGAAGCTGCCAAGCAGCAGGGTGGAAAAGTATTGGTAGAGGGAGGTGTTCTTTCTGGGTCTGGCTATGAAAGCGGTTGCTATGTGAAGCCCTGCATCATCGAAGTGAAAGACTCTAGTTTGCCTATAGTTCAACATGAGACTTTCGCCCCGATTCTGTATGTAATGAAATACACAGATTTACAATCAGCTGTTGCGATGCAGAATGGTGTTGCTCAAGGATTGAGCAGCAGCATAATGACTACGAATATGCGTGAAGCTGAGTATTTCCTTTCTGTAGAAGGAAGCGACTGCGGAATCGCGAATGTAAATATTGGCACCAGCGGTGCTGAAATTGGCGGAGCTTTCGGTGGCGAAAAGGAAACAGGTGGTGGTCGCGAATCCGGCTCTGACAGCTGGAAGAGCTACATGCGCCGTCAGACGAACACCATCAACTACAGCGCGAATTTACCGCTAGCGCAAGGGATTAAGTTTGATTTGTAAATGTGATCTTCAGTTACAAGAAATAGAAAAGGACGCTCGAAGCGTCCTTTTTTCATTCATGTTGCGCACGCTGCTATCTTCCTAAATGCATAAGTAGAATAGATATATCGGCCGGATTTACTCCGCTTATGCGTGAAGCTTGACCTAGCGTTTCCGGCTGAATGGCGAGAAGTTTTTGCCTTGCCTCAGTGCTAATGTTACCGACGGCCTGGAAATCAAATCCATTGGGAAACTTGATGTGCTCCAGTCGAAGGAGTTTTTCAGCCATGTCGCGCTCCTTGGCCAAATATCCGCTGTATTTCACCTCTATTTCGGCTTGTTCCAGGATTTCTGGAACTAAATCACCAGTATCGGCAATGCTTTCAGCGATGGATGGATATAAGGCGGTAAAATCAGACAATCTCAACTCGGGTCGACTCAGAATACTCGCGAGCTTGACTTTTTGGTTTATTGGGGCGCTAATGCGTTTTTCAAGGGTTTTATTGATGATTTCTGGATCAACAGAGAGTTTTTCGATGTGTTTGAGTGCGGTTTTCTTGCCGGCCAACTTTTGTTCCACGTGAAATATACGCTCTTCGGTGGCCAATCCAATTGCCGCGGCTTTCGAAGTTAATCGTTCGTCTGCGTTGTCTTGCCTCAACAACGTGCGGAACTCTGCCCTGCTCGTAAACATGCGGTATGGTTCGTCGGTTGATTTGGTAATCAAGTCGTCGATCAGTACACCGATGTAGGCTTCGTCTCGATTCAAGACAAAAGGAGCTTTATTTTGTATCCAGTGTGCAGCGTTTATGCCCGCCATCAGTCCTTGGCATGCTGCTTCTTCGTATCCCGTGGTTCCATTGATTTGCCCTGCTAGGAAAAGTCCGGGAATAGCCTTTGATTCGAGTGTGTGTTTGAGTTGATCCGGTGGGAAATAGTCGTATTCAATGGCATATCCAGGACGGAACATTTTGGCGTTTTCGAAACCCGGAATCTGTTGCAGAGCTGCCTTTTGAACCTCCTCCGGTAGACTGGTGGAGAATCCATTGACATAAATTTCCACGGTATTCCAGCCTTCTGGTTCGACGAAAATTTGATGGCGGTCTTTGTCTGCAAATCGAGTGATTTTGTCTTCAATGGAAGGGCAATAACGCGGACCGACACCCTGAATTCTACCCGAAAACATTGGGCTTTTCTCAAAACCCGTTGCGAGTATGTCGTGCACGACACTGTTGGTATAGGTAATCCAGCAGCAGCGTTGCGTTTTGAGTGATTGTGTAATGGGTAAATAGCTGAATTTCCCTGGTTCAGCATCGCCGGGTTGCTCCTCCATGGTGCCATAATTAAGAGAGCGACCATCGATTCTGGGTGGTGTTCCCGTTTTCATTCTGCCACTGCGCAATCCCAGTGAATTCAACTGTTCTGTCAGGCCTTCAGCACGTTTCTCTCCCATTCTTCCACCACCGAATTGCTTTTCTCCAATGTGAATTACGCCGTTTAGGAAAGTTCCGCTGGTCACGATTACAGACCGGCAATTAAAGCGTATGCCCATGCCGGTGATTACACCTTTGATTTCGTTGTTTTCAATGACAACTTCACTGACCATGTCTTGCCAAAAATCCACGAGCGTTGTGGCTTCCAGCATATTGCGCCATTCTTCGGCGAAGCGCATGCGGTCGTTTTGTGTGCGGGGGCTCCACATGGCAGGCCCCTTCGATTTGTTCAGCATTCGAAACTGGATAGCTGAACGGTCGGAAACGATGCCTGAGTAACCACCGAGCGCATCAATTTCGCGAATGATTTGACCCTTGGCGATACCGCCCATTGCGGGATTGCAGCTCATCTGGCCAATCTTATTCATGTCCATGGTAATCAATAAGGTACGTGCGCCAAGATTGGCTGCTGCGGCAGCGGCTTCGTTACCCGCATGCCCGGCACCAACAACGATAATATCATATGAGTTTTCCATAAAAAAGAGGTTCCACGTGAAACGGGAGGATTAGAAATATTTTACGATTTGAGAGAGGCATTTATCTTCTTGCTGACGCATGTTGAGAGCGTCTTTTTTTCCTTTGTCTTTGTATCCACAAAGATGCATAACTCCATGAATAATAACGCGATAGGTTTCGGTTTGGAGTGGAGTAGCGTTTTGTTTGGCATTGTCTATAACACGATCATAACTGATGTAGAGATCACCCGAAACACGATCGGCCACGCTGAAATCGAATGTGATAATGTCGGTGTAGTAGTCGTGGTCCAGATGGGTGCGATTCATCTCCAGAAGATGTTCGTCCGAACAGAAAATGACGTTGATGTCGCCCGCCTTCTTGCCTTCCGATAGAATACAGTCGCTTATCCATCGTTTTAAAGCATTTTTTCGCTTCAATTGAGGGTCAGCATCAATAGTGTGAAATAGGATCGCCATACGGCCGCGAAATTACGTTTTTGCAGCCATTAACAAGATATGAACACGTTAAATGTGGGTTTGAGCGCGCCAACTGTTCGGAATCAAGGTGTGTTTGGATGAGGAACTATTGGTTGGCAGAGAATGCTACCATTCTGTCTTTTCTAGCAAAGCCATCGAACTTTATTATCCGTTGCAGATGCGATGAGCGTGATTATCGAAAATCTGGCTTGTGTTTCATATGAAATGCGTCGAGTGTATTTAATTTCACCGCCCATGAAGAATATTGTTGTTTTGGTGGATTACACCGACGGCTGCAGAAAAGCCTTGAATCAAACCCGAATATTGGCAGAATTAGCGGGTTCAAACATTCATGTTTTGAATGTAACTTCCAATGACATAAATGAAGCGGAACACGCGAAGCTGGCCGCTTTTGCAACCGAAGAGCTAGGTATTTCTCTGCCGGTTAATACACATCTTGCTGATGGTCGTTTGATGACTGCTTTGAAGACATCGCTCGAGACAATCAATCCGGACTTGATTGTGTTGTGCACACACGGCGTCAAAGGCATCACACAGCATTTGTTTGGCTCTAGAATTCTGTCGCTTGTACAATCGCTTGATAAATCTTTCCTGGTTGTTCAGGAGAATAGTGTTATTGCAGAGGAAGGATTTGGTAGAATTTTATTCCCTGCTACGCATAGCAATATTGCAAGTGTTCTCATTGATCAAGTAATGAATTTGGCGGCTGAATGTGATAGCGAAGTTGTTTTCTATGAAATCGACAAATATGTGGGCGATGCAGAAAAGGAGATTCGCGAAAACTTTGAAGCAGCGAAGAAAATCTTCAAGGGCAAAGGAATACGCTTTAGCCATGTCAAGGAGGAGCCGAACAACCATTCAATGGGGTTTGCTCGCCAAACGCTCGACTATGCTGTGAAAAACGGAATTGGCTTAATCGCCACACCGTCGGAAGTAGTAGATAATGGATTCTTGATGCTGAAGTCGGACAAAGAGTTGTTGCTCACCAATGAGCAAGGAATTCCAATCTTAGCGTGCGGTTAGAAATTAGGCCGGAGTATTTTCGAGAACAGCGAAATCCAGAATGACAACACGGCCATTGTCTTCAAAGGCACAATGGTCAGCCAATTTCTTCATGAGAAAAACACCTCGTCCATGAGGTTTTTCAATGTTTTCCGGAGCGGTTGGATCCGGCAAGTTGTCATAGTCAAAACCTGGACCCTCATCTTCGATTGTGAAGCGCAAATTGTTTTCCGCTATGCTGAAATGAACTGTAACCGTTTTTGACGGATTCATTTTGTTACCGTGCACAATTGCATTGTTTACCGCTTCAGTCATGGCTATAAGCAGCTCGCCGTAATAGTCTTCTTTCACGTGAAACTCGGCGCACACATCGTCGATGAGTTGTTCGGCAATGTGAATGTTTTCCAAAACGGAAGGAAACTGGAGAGTGCGGTTTACGGATGCCATATTGAATTATTGGTCGCCTAATTTAATGAAATACGAATTTACCTTTTCCTTGTAATAAGGTTTGAGGGTAGGTGGAACAGTTTTCAACAACTCGGTTTCTTGTTGCTTTTTACGCATGTACTCTTCATATTTCATGGGGTTTGATACAGGATAATCGCGCGCTTCGTTGCTTTTACGCTGGTTGTCCCGATCGCGCGTGCGTTCTGCCTCTTCCGCTTTCAGTAGTCTAATTTCTATGTCGCGCTGGCGACGAATTGACTCTTCGGTTACTTGGTTGTTGACGATATCTTTCTGCAACTGCTCCATCTCTTTGGCAATCTGCTTCAATTCGTTGCCGTTGCCGCTTCCATCCTGATTAAGCTCTGCGGCCTTTTCCTCCACCGCTTTGCGAATGGCCGCTTGTTTGGCCGCCATCTCAGCCAACTGACGACTCATTTGCTGTCCGCCTGAATTGCTTTTTCCTTGATTTTTCCCCTGTTTCTTCATCTCTTCCAATTGCTTGGATAAGCCTTCCTGCATTTTTTTGATTTGTCCGGCACTTGGTTTCGGTTTGCTTCCGCTTCCGCCGGGTTTATTGCAACTTCCGCTACCGGGCTTGCTATTGGCCGATTGTTGTTGCATTTGCTTAAGTGCTTCATCGAGCATAAGCGCAAGGTTGTTGAAACTCGTCATGACATATTGCTGAGACGATGTGATTTCCGGTGTTCGACGATCAGGAATGGAACCAAGCGCCTTTTCCATGTTTTCGTTTACTAGGTTGATTTCACGATTCACCGCAGCACTTACCTGGGGTACACGTTTGCTTAAAGCGAAAAGCGAGTCTTCCACCATCTTCGCGTCGTCTTTAAGCTTGCGTTGGTTTTGACCAAGTTTATTGTAATTGGGGTCCTTGCTATCAATCTTACTGAAGTTGTTCATCAAAGTCTCTTGATCGAAACTGAGCGTGATAATATTCTCGAGCAACGCCCTGAGCGATTCCATGTCTTCTTCCTGTTGTTCCTGCTCTTGAGACTCCATCGCCATTTGCATTTGATTGGCCATGTCTTGCATTTTTTTAGCCGCGCTTTTTTGTGATTTAGCCGCGCTGCTTTTTTTGCTCTTGCTCAATTCATCGCTGCTTTTTTTCTGCTCTTGTTCAATTTCCTGCTCTTGATTTTCCGTATCCGGCATACCGTTCGGATTTTCCAGTTCTTCGTTCATTTTTTCAAGCTCATCCATCTCTTTTTGCAGCTCTTCAAATTCCTTGTTGAGTGAATCTTGTTTCGATTTTAACTCGTCGCTGTTCGACTCTTTTTTCTCGCTTTCGTTCGCTAGTTTTTCTTGTTCCTCGGCGAGCTTTTCCATTTTCTCGATGGTCTTTTCCATTTTCTGCTCAAACTCTAGTTGTTTGAACTGTTCTAACGCACGGTCGAGCTCTTTTTCTAAATCCTCATTCGACAAATCCATCTTGTCGAGCTCCTTCTGAATTTCTTCTTTATTGAGCTCTTCCATCATGCGCTGCATCTCCTCCATCATCTTCTGAAGCTCAGGTGTCATAACCTGCTCCATCAAATCCTGCAGTTGCTTCTGTTTCTCCTGTAGTTTTTCGTTTGGTTGATTGAATTCGTTTTCCTGTTGATTTTTTTGCTCGTTCTGCTCCTGAATTTCCTCCACTTGTTTTTGCAGCTCTTGTTGGCGCTTCATGAGGTCTTCCAGCTTCTTCTTGTCTTGCCAGTTCATCTCCTTTTTGTCCAGTAATTGGCGCTGCAACTCTTCCAGTTGCTTTTCCAGTTCTTTCGCCTCTTTAATGCTTTCCTCTAGCTTGTCTTTGATGTCTTCGTTTTTCTGCTCGATGTTTTCTTCCAGTTCTTCTTCGCTGGGCACCGTGTATTCGCGTTCTCCGGTGGTAGCTGATTTCGAACCCCGGAAACCATCGTTATCCCAGATTTCAAAGTAGTAGGTGAAAACGTCGCCGGGCGAAATGCCTAGCTGGCCTAGATCCCAGGAATGGAAGAATATATCGCCTGTTGCTTCCTGGTTAACCGGTAAATCAATCGTATGCAGTTGATCATCGGCTGCAGCGCCGTCACGTTGAGTAAGTCGATAGTTGAAAGTGAGTCGACGGAAACCATAATCGTCTTTCACCTCACCGGTGAAGTATACCCACTTGAAGGATGCGCTGTCTTTTTCCTCTTGCATGGAAATAGACGGATGTAAGTCGGGAACCACTTGTACGCGGTAATTGAGGCTATCACCAAAAGGAATGTATCTATTGGAAGTTTGAATAGAATAACCCGTCGACTGCACAGCGGTTTGACGAAAGTTTGCGCGGTCGTCTCCTGTTGGAATGGTGTAAGTGCTATCACCAAATTGAATGACGAGCGATTCATTGTTGGCGGTGTTGAAATTCCATTGAACCTGTGTTCCTTCCGGCACAACAAGGTCGCCTGTGTTTTGCACGTTTTCCTGGGCGCGCTTCAGGTAGGTAGGGAAGTTGAGTGTAATGCCAAAGTCGAGTAGGCGGGGAGCGGGAATAACCTTCAACTCATATTGATCGGAAAAAAATCCGTTGGCGCTGAAAGCAAAGGAGACGTCTTCCCGAACGTTTTTAAAGGTGTGAGAAAAGGAGATTGTACTTTGCTTTTCGAGCTGAAATTGTTGCGACCCGAGCATGACATATACTTTCTCCGGAATCTCATTTCCGCTGAGCTCAATGTTGACCGTGTAGTCTTTGTTTTCGGGCGTGGTTAGATTGTCGTTGGTTACCTTGATGGTGAATGGCGCTTCTTCGGCAATGATTTGCCCGTGCTTAATGAGTCGCTCGGTTGGCTTCGTTAGAATGCTCGGAGCGGCGAACAAGAGTATCAGTACAATACTCACCGGAGGAAGAACCCACTTGAGGTATTTGCGGTTTTCACGGAAGTCGATGGCGCTGGAGAATGGCACAGGGCGAAGCTCTCCTATTTTTTGTGCAATGCTCGCTTCTAGCAACGAGTTATCGCCGGTGCCGGCCATTGACTTTAGTTGAAGTGTATTGAGCAGCTTGTCTTGAACATGCGGGAAGTGTTTCCCAATAATCTGCGCAGCTTGTTCATGAGAAATGATTTTGCCTAAGCGAAAAATCTTGGATACAGGGAGCAAGAAGAACTTCGTAATAACAAATAAAACACCGGCAATAAAAGACCAAAACAAGAATGTGCGCATGGCAATACTGAAGCGCCCAAAGTATTCGGCCATTGTAACAACCAGGTAGGTAAAGAAAATAATGGCAAGGCAATACAGCGCCCCGCGAATCATCTGGTTTTTGTAATACTTGCGAATGAACACATCCAGTTTTAGGAGTAACTGATTGTATTCACCGGTTGAGTTGTTCATATTCGAAAACACGCGCTAAATGCGCCACGCCTCAAAAATAAGCGAATGCCCGCTAGATAACGTATGACATGATTGGTTTCGGGAAAATTAACGAACTGCTATTTGAACTCAGAGTAATTCCAAACCCCAATCATCTGTTCTCGAATGAATTTTCGAGCGAGATCATAGATGTCTGTCTGAGTGGTATACCACACGGTTTTATTTGCTGTTGTTTCAGTCTTGAGTTTTCCGAGTTTGACGATTTCAATGCCATGAATCGGGGCCTCTGTGCGCTCCAACCAGTCGATGTAATCAAGCGACTCTTGTTTGTCTCGATATACACTACCGTCTCGGTCGATACGGGCCTTTCTCATTTCTTGATGAATCGGCGATTAGCAGCGTTGATCGAAAACAAGTACACTCCGTTTGATAATGATTCAATGTCTACTTGATAAGAACGGGTTGACGAATTGCCGCTCATAATTTCATTACCAAGAGTATCGGTAATGCGCCATTCACCGGGAGAGTTTGTTCGTATGTTGATGGAGTTCAAGGCCGGGTTTGGAAACAGTTCGATACGGTTGTTCAAAAGCGTTGGAACGGAGTTTTCTAAAATGAAAACACTGCTTTGAATATCACACCCAAAATCGGTGGTGACTTGCACCGCATAATTCCCGGGCTCATTGGCCATCACATAGGAATTGATTGCCCCATCAACGGGAAGACCATTGAAGAACCACTGATAGCTCGAGTACTCATCGGGAACCGAAAGCTCTCCGGCAAGTTCGCTAAACTGAATGGTAATAGGAGCGCAGTACACAACTTCATTCGTAGAGGCACTGCAACCAAACTCGTTCGTAAGCTCAACGCTGTATACACCACTTTCTTCCAGCATGGCGCTGTTGGTTGAGAAGTCTGGTGCAGGTAATCCATCCTGAAGCCAGAAAACAGTGGCCGGATTAGTCTCTTCAAGTGTTGCAGTATTGTCTGTAAGAGTAAGCACGCTGCTGGGCAGCGGGAACACAGAGATGGTGGTTGTGTCGAACAGTTCTGTTGTAATCGATAAGACAATGCTGTAGGAGCCTACAGTTCCGTTTTCGACATCGAAATACTGTTGTCCTTGTGAAAGAGTTAAAGCTGCGCTCCCCAGGTCATCGTCCGGAGTAAAGTCGTCTTCATCAAAAAAACGAATGCTATAAGGCGGCTCTGTTAAAACGATAGGCTCGAGCCCCCAGGTAGTATTCGTTGTATTGTCGTTGGTGCCGGAAGTATAAACCACAGCGCCGTTGCCATTGATGAGCTGGAAGTAGGGGTCGGCATCAGTAAACGCGTCGTCAATGTCGCCACCCCAGTTATCGTTGAGATTGGAAACAGAGACCTGATCAAGGCTTAAGTTGGCGATAGTTGTGGTTAGTGAGGTTGTATAAGTGCCGGGAGCGTCGTAGCTGATAATGCCGGGGCTTGCCAGTGAAGACGTTTCACCATTGCCGAAATCCCAGGCGTGAGAAGTTATTGCCGGCGCCGGGGCAGAAAAGGAGGCGTTATAAACCACATCGATTGAACCGCAACCCGCATTCTGATCGAACGTGAACGATCCTGTTTCACCCTCCGCTGCGACAACCGTAATGGACGTTGAAAACGATTGTTGCAGGCTGGTTTCAAAACCGAGTGCAATGATTTGTATGTCGGCCGCAATTACAGCTTGGTAAACCCCGGGTATGATTGGTGTTCCGCAAATGGTTGCACAACCAAAATTTTCGCCTGCCGATGGGAGGAAGATATTGTCGTTATCGTTAAATGAGAACTCGAGCCCATAGGGGAGCCCCGAAACAGAAGTGATTGCTACCTCTACAAGGGTGGCGTCAATGCCGGATGCCGGATCGTTCACTTGAGCAGGAAGGTAGAAGGTGATATTCTCGGTATAGTACTCATTAACTGTCGCGTCGGGAGGCGTTAAGGGGCACATCATGGGAAAACCATCAGTGCTGACGCAAGAAGAATCAGGTGTGCATGTTTCACATTGTGCCGAACTCTTCAAGTCCAATACGCAGCAGAAACACACAGCTAGAATGAACAATCGCAGAGATTGTTTCAATGGTGGGAACACATGAAACATGGAAGATGAATTTGGGTCGAATATAATTCCAATAACTTATTCCTTATGGGAATAGGAATGCGGCGATTGGTCATAGTACTTTCGCTCCATGAACACGATACGCCACCATTTTGAGCAAGCACATCGCTTGTTGGAACAAGTGATGAATGACGATATGTTTTTGCAGTCGATAGAGCGCGCCGGAGCAGTGATGAGTGCGTCAATCAGCGCAGGCGGTAAAGTCATATCGTGCGGAAATGGCGGAAGCATGTGCGATGCGATGCATTTTGCTGAGGAGCTAACAGGTCGTTATCGCGATAATCGTTCGCCTATAGCGGCCATTAGTATAAGCGACCCTTCGCATATGAGTTGTGTAGGCAACGACTATGGCTATCAATATGTGTTCTCACGATACGTGGAAGGTGTAGGAAGGCCCGGTGATGTGCTGCTGGCGATTTCCACCAGTGGCAATTCGGCTAACGTATTGGAAGCTGCGCGCATGGCTCAAACGAAGGGGATCCACGTTGTTGCTCTAACCGGAAAGGACGGCGGAGCATTGGCGGGTTGTTGCGATGTTGAGGTGCGTGTGCCATGGATGGAATACGCCGATCGTGTGCAAGAGATACACATCAAAGTCATACATGCATTGATCGACTATATCGAACGGCATCAAGCGAGGTAACGCGCGGTCAGCGTTCACGCTTCAATAATTTTTACGTACATAAATCATCAGGCTATGCTTATTAAAACGTATGGCAGTGCTGTGTTTGGTGTAAACGCAGCAACTATTACCATTGAGGTAAATGTTGACAGAGGAGCGCAACTCGCAATTGTTGGGCTGCCCGACAGCGCTATTAAAGAAGCGCAGCAGCGCATTCGAGCAGCACTTTCAAATAGTGGTTACGAATTGCCTATTCGCAACATCACTATCAACATGGCGCCGGCAGATTTGCGCAAAGAGGGAACCGCCTACGATTTGCCTTTGGCTGTGGGATTATTGGCAGCGACCGGCGCGTTTTCATCAGACAAAATGGAACAGTATATTCTGATGGGAGAGTTGAGTCTCGACGGAAGTTTGCGACCCATTCGCGGTTCTTTGCCCATAGCGATCCAAGCGCAAAAGGAAGGTTTTAAAGGCATCGTGCTTCCGGCTGTGAATGCAGAAGAGGCGGGTATTGTGGAAGGATTCGAGGTCTACGGAGTGAACCACATCAGTGAAGTAATCGGTTTCTTTAGTGGTACGCAGTCGTTGCAGCGTGTTGAGGTTGATGCCCGCGAAGCGTTTTCCAAGCAACAACAAGTGAGCAACATCGATTTTCTGGATGTGAAAGGCCAGGAGAATATTAAGCGTGCCTTTGAAATTGCAGCAGCCGGCGGACACAATGTAATCTTGATTGGTCCGCCCGGTGCGGGCAAGACGATGTTAGCGAAACGTTTGGCGACCGTGCTGCCGCCGCTTTCTCTGGAGGAGGCGCTCGAGACGACCAAGATCCATAGTGTTGCAGGTCGTTTGAAGCAGAGTGGCGGTCTTATACAACACAGGCCTTTTCGAGCACCCCATCATACGATCAGTGATGTTGCATTGGTTGGTGGAGGCAGTTTTCCGCAACCAGGAGAAATATCGCTGGCGCACAATGGAGTGTTGTTTCTGGATGAGCTGCCCGAGTTTAAGCGCACGGTGCTGGAGGTAATGCGGCAACCACTGGAGGACCGAAACATTACCATTTCGCGCAGTAAATTTTCCATTGAGTATCCGGCGAGTTTTATGTTGGTGGCGAGCATGAATCCGTGTCCATGTGGTTTTTATAATCATCCTGAAAAAGATTGTGTGTGTGGACCCGGCGTAGTTCAGAAGTATCTGAATAAAGTGAGCGGCCCATTATTGGATCGAATTGATATTCACATTGAAGTTACTCCGGTCAGTTTTAATGAGCTCAGTGGCCGACCCGGAGGCGATTCCAGTGAGCGTGTTCGCGAGCGTGTGATTGGGGCGCGGAAGATTCAACACGGGCGGTTTGAAAGTCGCCCCGGCATGAATTGCAACGCGCAAATGGATAGCAAGTGGCTCAAGGAGCATTGCGCCATTGATGATGCGGGCAAACGACTTTTGGCAACGGCCATGGAGCGATTGAAGTTGAGTGCTCGCGCTTACGACCGGATATTGAAGGTGGCTAGAACCATTGCGGATTTATCGGCTAGCGAACGCATCGAGAGTCAGCATTTAGCCGAGGCCATTCAGTATAGAAGTTTGGATAGAGAGAATTGGGCGGGGTGATTCTTATACAGTAATAAAGAAGCGCCAGAAAAATCTGACGCTTCATCATTCGATTTATTAAAAAAGCTAGACAACAAGAAGTGTCAATGAACTTCTTTAGTGGTAAGTGATGCTCTCCAGACGCGCACTTAACCGAAATAAATAAACCCCTCTTTATTCTTTTTCCAGCGTACAAGATCTAGACACCGTATACCGGCCTTTTGACCCACTAATAATTGGCTGACCAGAGGTAGAATAATAACCGGTTGGATAAGTATCGTCGTACTCTTCTGTGGAAACAGATTCAGCCGGACAATTGCCTGCAGCCGCTGTTGACGAGGTTCCGGTGTAATTAATTTCTTCTGAGCTTGAGCTGGACTCTGATCCCGAAGGCTCCATAAGTTGAAGATAAGTGGTTGTCCAACCATCGAAATAAGAGTCATAAGAGTAATAAGTGCCCGTTGAGTTGTATGTTGTTGTGCAACTGCAGGTTAAGTCTTTCTTACAAGAAGAAAGGAATGAGGTAAGCGCTAGCGCAAGGAATAAAAATTTGTAATTCATGGTATTTTTTAGCTTGTTTTACAAATGTAAATGTAATTCTTAAAATAGCAAAAGATGTTCGTTGAATTAAAATTTGTAATTGATTGCCAAATTGTGAATTTATAATATCGTTGTGATAGTTTATTGGAGCACAAACCTTAAAGGGTATTTGAGATAATATTTCGGTAAATTCATGGCACTAATCAAATCAGTAAGAGGCATCGAGCCTAAAATGGGAAACGACTGTTACCTCGCGGAAAACGCAACCGTTGTAGGAGACGTTGTGATGGGCAACGAGTGCAGCGTGTGGTTTAATGCCGTTATTCGAGGCGACGTGAATAGCATCGTGATGGGCAACCGTGTGAATGTTCAGGATGGCGCGGTTATCCATTGCACATATCAAAAGACCGCGACAACTATCGGCAACAATGTTTCGATTGGACACAATGCGCTCGTTCATGGATGCACCATTCACGACAATGTACTGATTGGCATGGGCAGCATCGTGATGGACAATTGCGTGATAGAGAGTAACAGCATCATTGCAGCAGGAGCCGTATTGCTTGAGGGCACCCACGTGGAAAGCGGAAGTGTTTATGCCGGAGTGCCGGCCAAGAAGGTGAAGGAGTTGAGCAAGGAGTTGTTTGAAGGTGAAGTGCAACGCATTGCCAACAACTACGTAATGTATGCCTCTTGGTTCAAATAGTTAGAGGCGTTTGCGTACGATGTCTTCGAGAGCGTCGATCCAGTCTTCACCATCATTGAGGCTCGGCACAAGTTGAACTTTCTCTCCACCATGTTCTTCGAATAACTCTTGATACTCTTCGCCGATTTCGATGGTTGTTTCCAGGCAGTCGGCTACAAAAGCGGGAGAGAACACGAGCAATTTTTTAGCACCTTTTTTCGCAAGCTCTTCAATGATTTTGTCGCTGAATGGTTCGATCCAACCTCCTCCTAATCGAGATTGAAATGAAACCGTGTATTGAGATTCATCTATTCCGCATCGCATCGCTATTTCGCGAGTTGTTGCATAGCACGTTGCTTTGTAACAGAGTTTGTTTTCGTCGTTTATTTCATGTTCGCATGAGTGATTGCGACACGCGCGGTCTTCGTAAACTTTATCAACTTGGCGCTCGGGCAGGCCATGATAACTGAAAATGATGTGGTCGTAGGAAGCAAAGTCAAACTGCTTTGCGCGATTTGCAAAAGCCTGCAGGTAGAGCGGATGATCCCAGAATTGATTGACGAATTGTATTTCCGGAAAGGCCCACATGTCGCGCATGATGCGCATGCACTTGTCGATGACCGAACCCGTTGAAGCAGACGCGTAATGAGGAAAAAGCGGAAGCACGATGATTTTATCTGGGTTCCATTTCATAATGGAAGCCAGCGCAGACTCTATCGATGGATTTTTGTAGCGCATAGCCAGGAATATCCGAGTGTTGCTATCGTTGCCACCAAAACGCTCTTGAAGTTTTGTCTGCGTTTGTTTGCCGTAATAAATGAGCGGTGATCCTTCGGGTGTCCAAAGTTCTTTGTACACTTTGGCGCTTTTGCGATGACGAAAGGGTACTATAATACCGTTAACCAGAATTTTTCTTCCAATCCAGTTTATGTCGATGACACGCGGGTCGTTGAGAAACTCAGTGAGGTACGAAGCGACATCGGATGGTTTGGGACTATCGGGTGAACCAAGGTTGACGAGTAGAACGGCAGTTTTGCGTATGGTTGACATGGTACAATAACAAACGAGTCTTTGATTTCGTTCGCGATTATTAGTAGAGTTTGTCGGCGTCGGTGCGGATAAAACGATTTACGGCGTAGAGCGTTGCGACGCCACTCAGGAATAGACCGATTAATAAAACACCACCAATTAAGAGGAGTAAACGTTGTTTTTCCTGAAGGATATTGATCATGTCTTGCAGGTCGGATTGGAAGGCATACAGCAGCATGAAAATAACCGCAAGAGCGAGCGCGGAAGCCAAAAAGCCAAACCACAGACCTCTTCGTAGAAATGGTTTTTGAATAAACCAATGTGTTGCTCCAACCAGCTGCATACTTTTAATTAGAAAGCGTTGCGAAAAGATGGCCAGTTGAATGGTGTTTACGATTAGTACAATGGCGATTATCAGCAATACAACACCTATCAGGGATATGCCTAAGCTCCACTTGCTCAAGTTTGCATTCATTTGTTTGAGCAGATCGTGTTGGAACACAACCTCGTTTATGGCCGTGTTTTTTTCCAATTCTTTGACTATGTCGGAGAGCTTCTCTTCCTCGCTGAATTCGGGTTTTATGTGGATGTCGATAGAGGCCGGCAGGGGGTTATAGCCCAGAAAGTCGACAAACTCTTCGCCAAGTTCTTCCTGCATAAGAGCCGCCGCCTCCTCTTTCGATAAGTAGGAAGCTTCTGCTGTATAGGGTTCTCCTTCTATTCGTTTTTTCAGAAGCTGGGCGTCTTGTTCTTCTACGTCATCGGCAATCATAACCTGAACAACCACTTGCCCACGATAATGCCCGGTAACAGCCCCACCCAGCAACGACACAATGAGCAGCGTGCCAACAAGAACCAAAACGAGCGTAATACCGATGATGGTCGACATCGATGAAATCGTATTAGCGGAGGTTTTAAACGGCGACCTTTTCATGTTCAGTGCGAAATAAAGAAGGAAGACCCAACGAATAGTAGCTCATGTTTCTTCTTGTGAACAATGGGGTTGTGAATCAGCTCACAGATACCACCGAACCTTCGAAAAACAAATCTTCGCCCGCTAAGGGATGGTTAAAGTCAAGCACAATCGAGTTGAGTTTGACCTCGCACACAACTCCCTCGATGATGTCGCCCTCGGGGCTTTCGAGTGGAATGATTTCACCTTCTTGAAAAATCTCCTCGTCTAGCTCACCATCTTCAATAAACATGCTCTTCGGGTATTCAATGAATAGGTTTTCTTGTTCCTGACCGTAAGCATCGTCGCATGGGATGGAAATGGTGAAGTTGTCGCCTGCAGCCAAGCCTAAAAGGGCCTCTTCGAATTTGGCCAACATGGAGTCTTGCCCGAAAACAAAACGCATGGGATCGTCGTTACGGGTTTCTTCAATCAGTTCTTTTTCGTCGCCAACTGCATAAAGCGTATAGTGCACTGCGACTTCTTTTCCGGGAGCAATTTTCATGGCAGCAAGTTGCCAACATTTCCAGGCACAAACCAAATTTATGTGCTGAATATTCTGAAATGGAATAAACAGGAATTACCCATCGTACTACCTTGCGAAAAAAAAGCGCATGAGAGTTGTCAAAAGAACCGTTGTTGCAATGCTTGCTTTCATTGTGTTATCCGTTGTTGCTCTCTGGGCAACGGATAACGAGCATGTGCTTTATGGTCTTCGCAAAACGTATCTCGTCGGGAAAAAAACCCCCGATATTGACGACAAGCCCTACTTTGATATTCGTAAGGTGGATGCTTTAGCACCGGAACCCTTGATTTTATCGGCATTTTATAACGTAACGGAATTATTGCCGGAAGAAGAGCTTTGGATTGATTCGCTGGGTACAACAGCCCTACTGGTTTATAGGCAAGACTCGTTGTTATTCGAGAAGTATCGAGAAGGAAACGAGAGCACATTGAGCAATTCTTTTTCCATGGCCAAGAGTATAACTTCGATTTTAGTGGGAAGGGCAATTGAGGAAGGTTACATCAAGAGTATTGATGATAAGGTGTGTGATTATCTAGAAGCGTATCGAACGGGCATGGATACGCTTCTTACTATACGCCATTTATTGGACATGACGAGTGGTATTCCTTTCGGTGAGAGTTACAGCAGTCCTTTTGGGTATATGGCGAAATCCTACTACGGCAAGGATTTAACTGCAGCCACGTTGAACTACCATGTTCAAAAAGAACCCGGCACACTCTGGGCCTATGAGGGAGGCAATACCGTGTTGCTTGGAATGATTTTAAAACAGGCGACTGGCATGTCGGTTTCAGACTACTGTTCAACGCGCCTGTGGAGTCGCATTGGAGCAGAGCAGGACGCTTATTGGAATCTGGATGACAAGGACGGCATCGAGAAAACCTTCAGTGGGTTTTATGCAACAGCTAGAGATTTCTCACGATTGGGCTTGTTGTTTATGCATGAGGGTGTTTGGCGCGGCGACACGATTATTTCATCCGCTTGGGTAAAGGAGTCCGTAGTGCCTCACAGAGTTCCTGATGAGAAATCAGAACCGTGTACATGGTATGGCAGGCAGTGGTGGATTGGGGAACATGCAGGACATTCGTTTTTTGCTTGCCGTGGTTTGCGCGGGCAATATGTGTTGTGTGTGCCGGATTTGCAGATAGTGGCAGTGCGTCTTGGACACCAACAAAGTAAGGAGCGCGTGAAGCACATGCCAACTGATTTATATCGCTATTTGGATATTGCGATGCGTGTTTCTCAAACTACAAAAAAGAGCATATGAAGAAAGATTTGGACATAGAAGAAGTGAGCGGCGTGTACATCGCGTTTTTACCTAATCGAGATAATTGGTCGGTATACATCATTAACAATCGAAAGGAGTCGTTGGAAACAGTCATTGTTAATGCTTCAGGAGAGGGAAAGTTGGAGGGCAAGGAAAAACAAACAGCAACACTGAGATTTTTACTCAACGACATTCCGGCGGAAAGCGTCAAGCCCTTCGAGATTCTCTTGCCCGATTCACTGAAGCTTAGCCATCGTTACTGGGTAAGTTATTACATCGGCAACCGCATATTCGACAAGAAATTTGTATACACACCCGAGATGTATGAAGATGATTTACAGGATTTGCCTGTGTTCGGGTCACCGGGAATTTTACTCACTTAAAAATCACGCTTATGCTAGATCAATTGAGACTTGAGGAAGTTTTGTTTTTGGACATTGAAACAGTTCCGCAGCAGTCTGATTTCAACGAGCTCGATGAAGATTTAAAGCAGCTCTGGACGGACAAAAGCAAGTATTCTAGGGAAAGAAACGGAACTACGCTGGAGGAGAGTTATTCGGAGGCGGGTATTTATGCGGAGTTCGGAAAAATTGTCTGCATCAGTGTAGGATACTTTGCCTTGCGCATGAACGAACGCGTGTTGCGTGTTACCTCGTTCTATGGGCATGATGAGTATAAGCTACTTGCCGATTTCTCTGAGCTTTTAGAGACCCGCATGAATCATCCGTTTCGAATGCTGTGCGCGCACAACGGGAAGGAGTTTGATTTTCCATACTTGTGCAGGCGCATGCTCATCCATAGAATTAAGCTGCCGGCGATGCTGAACATTGCCGGAAAAAAACCGTGGGAGGTTGCGCATCTGGACACCATGGAGCTATGGAAGTTTGGTGATTACAAGAACTACACATCGATAAAAGTACTGGCGAAAGTTTTCGGCATTCCAACACCGAAAGATGATATTGACGGAAGTCAAGTGCGCTCGGTTTATTACGAGCAAAACGACCTAGATCGCATAGAGGTGTATTGTAAGAAGGATGTTGCAACCGTTGCTCGTTTGCTGCAGTGCTACAAGGGAGAAACCCCGGTAACGGACGAAGAAGTGGTTTATGTCTAGAATTGAGTGAGTTGAATTCCAAATGTCAGCGGATAAACAGGTAAGCCTTTATTCTTTTCAAAAAGAGGGGTTAATCCGTATGCGAAAAACAAGGCAGTTTTCCTATAGCCCAAACGCGCTGAAAAATCCATTGTCCACGGGGTGATTTGAAAATCTTCTTTTCTGCGATTTGTGAATTTTCCCAGATCATTCTCCCATTTCTGCTTGGTAATAGTTGAAGTAACATAGCCGCCTATTATGCCAAATGCAAGGTGGAAGTTTTTCTTTGTGTCGTTGCGTGTATTGAACTCGAGCATAAGCGGCACTTGAAGGCTCGTTGTTCTTAATTTGTTTTTATGGTAATTTCTAACCTTCGGGTCGATGCTTACTGCGTATATGCCCTCCTCCGAATTATCGGATATGACATCGACATTATTGGAAAGGCCATAACCATTGAAAACAACAGAAAAACCGGTATAAACTCCCACGTAGTCACGGTAGATGCGAAATTTCTTTTCAAGAAAGTTCAGCCGGCAAGTGAGTGATCGGCTGTTGTTAATGGAAAGCCAACTAGTGGCGCTGTCTCGGGTAAGACTTCCACGGGGGTCAACGAGTTGGCAGAAGCCGAAATCTATCCCGGCGAAATGAGTTAGTTCATTTTTTAAGTCACGGTCTGGCATTATTGGCAACTCTTTTACTCCAGGATCCGGGGTGACCGGGGATGCTGTTGGGCTGGCATCAATTACAATAATGGTTTTGTCACCAATATTGATGTGCGTCGTGTCTGGCACTACTTGTGCTAGGGAAAAAAGTCTGCACGTTGTAATAAACAAGCAAACAAAACCGAAACGCATTATGGGTTGTTTCATAAGGAAAGCGATAATAGCTTGAAATCATGAAAGGACTCAATTGAATCTGATAATTTTGAACACGAAGTAACCAAACACACCAGCTAAGCGTCTATTTCCTTACAACCAATGTTTTTCAGAACACGCCATACCGCCAACAGAGCAAGACTTGTAGTCTTGTTTTTCACGGCTTGTTGTATGGTCGTGTTTTCACCGACTGTTTATTCTCAGGGAAAAGCGGGCAAAACAGAAATGCAGCAGCCTAATTTAGATGGGTTGGTGGAGGTGAGTTTTAAGATTGATGCGTCGGGGAAGATTCAGATTGTTCACATCAATTCAACCAGTCCGCAGCTTACGGAATATGTGGTAAACAAGCTTTCCAAAATCAAATTATCAAACGACACCGCGCCTGATGGCAAGGTGATTACCTATCGATTCGTTTTCAAGAAGCAGGCGTAGGTTATCTTTGCGCCCGTTATGGAACGCGCGAAGACCGACATACGAACCCTTTCCCAAGAAGATCTTACTCAGTTTTTTGAGTCGCAAGGCGAGAAGAAGTTTCGCGCCAAGCAAGTCATGGAGTGGCTTTGGAAAAAGTCGGCCACTCGTTTCGACGAGATGACCAACCTGTCGGCGGGCACGCGCGAGTTATTGGCGGAGAATTATTCGCTTCATGGAATAACGCTTGTCGATCAGCAAATCAGTTCAGACAAAACAATCAAGTGTGCTTTTGAAGTCGAGCCCGGCAAAGTGGTGGAAGGTGTTCTCATCCCGACGTCATCGCGAATGACGGCTTGCATTTCGTCGCAAGTGGGTTGCAGTCTTTCGTGTGCATTTTGCGGCACCGGCCGACTGAAGATGCTTCGCAACCTCACGGCCGGCGAGATATATGACCAGGTAGTATATCTGCGAAATCAGGCGCAGGAGCGCTATAACATTCCGCTTTCCAACATTGTGTATATGGGCATGGGAGAACCGTTGCTCAACTACAAAAATGTGATGACGTCTATTGAAAAGATTACCTCACCGGAGGGATTGGGGATGTCGCCGCAACGAATAACTGTCAGCACGGCAGGTGTTGCCAAAATGATTATGAAGCTTGGCGACGACGGCGTGAAGTTCAATCTGGCGCTATCGCTTCATGCGGCGAGCGACGAGAAACGCGACAAAATCATGGATATCAACGAAAGCAATAACCTGGAGGTATTGGCTCAGTCGTTGAAGTATTTCCATGAAAAGACAGGAACGCGCGTCACCTTTGAATACATCATCTTCAAGGATTTTAATGACTCGTTGAAGGACGCGCATGAGCTGGCGAATTACTGTAAAAATTTACCGGTGAAAATCAACATCATCGAATACAACCCAATCGATGATGGTGAATACCAGCAGGCGAGCCCGGAGCGGGTTGATGCCTTTGCGAAGTTTCTGGATTCGAAGAATTTGGTGGTCAATGTGCGACGTTCAAGAGGAAAGGATATTGATGCAGCCTGCGGTCAGTTGGCCAATAAGAATGCGGCACTCCTCAAAGATCAGGTGGTGAGGAAAGTCCGTTAATCGCCTTATTTTGGCGCTCTAATGTTTCACGTATGACCAAGTCGAACAAACTTACGCTGTGGATTTTCGTCGCCCTTTTGGTGGGTATAGTAACGGGTGTGCTGCTCAACTCTTCTTACCCTGCAACCGCTGAAGGAGCAACAAATCCTGCATTGGTTGGAATTCTCGATAACATTACCATTCTTACAGACATTTTCCTGCGCCTGATTAAAATGATTATTGCGCCGCTTGTATTCTCTACGTTGGTAGTAGGTGTGGCAAAGCTTGGAGACATTAAGGCTGTTGGCCGAATAGGAGGCAAAACGATGTTGTGGTTTATTTCTGCATCGTTCGTTTCGTTGTTGTTGGGATGTTTGTTGGTTAACCTGTTTCAACCGGGCACCATGATGCAATTAGAGCTTCCCCCGGCTGATGCGGCTACGGGCATTGATAAGGCGGCGATGACCTTCAAAGGTGTGATTACGCATATTTTTCCGAAGAGCGTCATTGAGGCAATGGCAGGAAATGAGATTTTACAAATCGTGGTTTTTTCGCTGTTTTTTGGTGTGGCTACAGCGGCATTGGGCGAGAAGGGCGAGATTGTCATTAAAGCGCTCGACGCCGTAGGACACGTCATGCTGAAGATTACCGGCTACGTAATGAACTTCGCGCCCTTCGCGGTTTTCTCAGCTATGACCGCCGTTGTTGCGAAGAAAGGATTGGGTGTTTTGGTGACGTATGGTGTATTCATCGGTGAATTTTATTTCGGCTTGCTGTTGTTGTGGGTTTTGTTGCTTTTCGCAGCCTATCTCTTGGTTGGAAAGCGCGTGAAGACATTGGTGAGCAGAATTAAGGAACCGCTATTGCTGGCTTTTTCTACCGCCAGCAGTGAGGCAGCATTTCCCAAGACACTCGAAGAGCTGGAGCGTTTCGGATGTAAGAATCGTATCGTGAGTTTTGTGTTGCCGTTGGGATACTCTTTCAATCTCGATGGTTCGATGATGTACATGACGTTTGCGAGTTTGTTCATTGCTCAGAGTTATGGTATCCACATGAGCTTTGATCAGCAGATAACCATGTTGTTGGTGTTAATGATTACCAGCAAGGGAATTGCAGGTGTGCCTCGCGCTTCACTGGTGGTAATTGCCGGCACGCTCTCATCGTTCGGTATTCCGGAGGCTGGCTTGCTGTTGTTGTTGGGTGTTGATCACCTGCTCGACATGGGGCGCAGCGCTACGAATGTTGTCGGAAACGCGGTTGCTACAGTTGCAGTGAGCAAATGGGAAAAGAGTCTCGACCACTGATGTTGATTTAACCGCAGAGCCGCAGAGAAAAATCAAGAGAATAATGTCTGTAGTTCAAGTGTGGGCGTAATTCTCCGCAGTCCTCTTTGCGTCTTAGCGGTTTAATAAACTAACCGGTTAAGTAGACAACCCCCGTTGTATTTTTGAACCCAAAATCAGAACTATGAAGTTTGGCGTTGTCGTTTTCCCCGGAAGTAATTGTGATGAAGATTTAGTGTATACCCTTCGCGATGTGCTGCATCAGGATGTGGTGAAACTTTGGCACAAAGACACTGACTTGCAGGGTGTTGATTTCGTTTTTCTTCCCGGTGGATTTTCTTACGGCGATTATCTGCGCAGCGGAGCCATCGCCCGTTTTTCGCCAATCATGAACGAAGTAGTAGCTCATGCCAACAAAGGGGGCTATGTGATGGGGATATGCAATGGTTTCCAGATTTTGTGTGAAGCCAAACTGCTTCCGGGCGCTCTATTGCACAACGACACTCGCAAGTTTATATGCAAGAATGTTTATCTGAAGCCGGTTTCGAAAACAGCATTGCCTACACGGGCTCTTGATTTCGAGAAGGCATACAAGGTGCCGATTGCACACGGAGAGGGAAAGTTTTTTGCGGGCGATGATGAGCGAAAGGAGATTATCCAGAATGATCAGATATTGTTTCGGTATTGCAACACCGACGGAGAAACAACCGAGGAGTCGAACCCGAACGGTTCTATGCTGAATATTGCGGGTATTTGCAATAAACAACGCAATGTTTTCGGCATGATGCCTCACCCTGAGCGTGCTGCTGATTTCGAGTTGGAAAACACCGATGGTCGCGAAATCTTCGAAAGCATTTTGCAGATTGTTAACGCCTAACATCCGCATTCGCGGTTGCGTATTCTTGGTCAAGTGCCTATTTTAGCGAACTTTCAGGCTATCACCTTGTTATGCTAATTGCTGCCGTTAATTTTACGGAAGCCCAACGAATATGAGCAATCCCTATAAGCCGGGTCCGCTATTGGCCCAAATAAATACTCCGGAGGATCTTCGCAAATTGCTGAAAACGGAGCAACTGCCGGAGCTCTCGAAAGAGCTACGTCAATACATCATTGACATTGTGAGCGAAAAGGGCGGGCATTTTGGTGCCAGCCTGGGTGTGGTGGAAATGACTGTAGCGCTACATTATGTGTTCAACACGCCATATGATCAATTGATTTGGGACGTAGGGCATCAAGCTTATGGGCACAAAATCCTGACAGGTCGTCGTGATGTTTTTCATACGAACCGAAAATACAAGGGTATTAGTGGGTTTCCGAAGCGAAGCGAGAGCGAGTATGACACCTTCGGCGTTGGCCACTCGTCCACCTCTATTAGTGCGGCCGTAGGTATGGCTGTTGCATCGAAGGTGAAAAAGGAAACGGATCGCCAGGTGATTGCGGTCATCGGCGATGGAGCTATGACAGCAGGAATGGCATTTGAAGGTCTTAATCATGGAGGAACTGCCGACGCGAATATTCTCGTCATTCTCAATGATAACTGCATGAGCATTGACCCAAATGTGGGCGCGCTCAAAGAATATCTGACTGACATCACCACTTCACACACCTATAACAAGGTGAAAGACGAGGTTTGGAATCTGTTGGGCAAGCTTTCAACGTTTGGAAGCAGCGCTCAATCGATTGTGCACAAGGTGTCTGAGTCGTTGAAGTCTTCCCTGGTGAAGGAAAGCAACTTGTTTGAAGCGTTGAATTGGCGCTACTTCGGACCTATCGATGGTCACGATGTAGAGCACATGGCAGCAGTGCTGAAGGACTTGAAGGATATACCCGGCCCAAAGATTTTGCACTGTGTAACGATGAAAGGAAAGGGCTATGAGCCCGCTGAAAAGGGAAGCCCTACGAAGTGGCACGCACCGGGTTTATTCAACAAGGAAACCGGTGAAATCGTGAAGGTGGTACCGAAGTCTCCGCAGCCACCTTTGTATCAGGATGTTTTCGGCCATACGATTATTGAGTTGGCAGAGAAGAATGATAAGATTGTAGGTGTAACACCAGCAATGCCATCCGGATGTTCGCTCAAGTTGATGATGGAAGCCATGCCCGAACGTGCATTCGATGTAGGCATTGCCGAGCAGCACGCGGTTACGTTTAGCGCAGGAATGGCAACGCAAGGCTTAGTTCCGTTTTGCAATATCTACAGCTCGTTTATGCAGCGTGCATATGATCAGGTTGTGCATGATGTTGCTCTTCAAAAATTGCATGTAGTATTCTGCCTGGATCGCGGTGGTGTAGTAGGTGCCGATGGCCCGACACACCACGGAGCATACGATTTGGCGTATATGCGTTCTATTCCGAATATGATTGTTGCGTCGCCGATGAATGAAAGCGAATTACGCAATTTGATGTATACCGCGCAGTATGAAAACTACGGTCCGTTCTCGATTCGTTATCCGCGTGGTAACGGTGTTATGACCGAGTGGAAAACCCCATTTCAATTGATAAAGCCTGGCACAGGCCGCAAGGTGCGCTCTGGTTCTGACTTGGCTATTTTGAGCATTGGCCCAATGGGTAATTATGCTCTGCAGGCATGTGAGCAATTAGAACAGAGTGGAATTAGTGCGGCTATGTATGACATGCGCTTCGTTAAGCCGCTTGATGAACTGTTGTTGCACGAAGTGTTTGGCAAGTTTAAGCACGTGATCACTGTAGAAGATGGTTGTCTTCAAGGCGGAATGGGCAGCGCTGTGCTCGAATTCATGGTCGACAACGGATATCAGGCACAAGTGAAGCGCCTTGGCATACCGGATCGCCTTGTTGAGCACGGCACTCAGGACGAGCTATACGCGGAGTGTCACTATGATGTAGCCGCCATGGTTTCGGCCGGTGAAGAAATGATGCGTGAGTCAGTGGAAGAGCGCCGAACCGCCTAGTCATACATTTGTGTCATGGACGAAATCGTCAATAAAGTTGCCGCTAGCGGATTAGTTACAATCGATCTGGAAGATTTATATCCTGCCGGTGAGCGAGTGAGTATTGATTTAGCGAATCAGCTGTGGCAAGGTCTCGCGTTGCGTGAAAAGGACTTTCGCTCCTGGATTCAGGAGCATGATTGGTCGCACTATCAGGGAAAACATGTAGCTGTTAATTGTTCCGCTGATGCCATCATCCCGGCGTGGGCTTACATGCTTGTTTCTTCGTCTTTGAGCGATTATGCAGCAACAGTGGTGCACGGAAGTACCATAGAGTTAGAGCAAGTGGTTTTCAGGAATATGATTGATGCGCTGGATCTGAATGAATATCGCGATAAACGCTGTGTTGTAAAAGGTTGCAGCAAATTGCCGGTGCCACAATCGGCCTACTCGCATCTGGTAGTGAGGCTACGTCCGGTTGTGCGGAGTATCATGTTTGGTGAGCCTTGCAGCACAGTACCTGTTTACAAGCGGGGTTAGTAAGCCCGTTCGTTTCTGCCCTCCATAAAATTGATAAATGCACGATTAACAACGCGATGACCTCCGGGTGTTGGGTAGTTTCCGGTGAAATACCAATCTCCGGTATGCTCAGGGCATGCATTGTGAAGACCATCTATCGTTTGAAAAATTACCTCTACCTCTGCTTGCGTTTTGTCGGGAGTTACCAACTGTGCAACTTTTGCTGAGATTTGATCTGCCGTGAAAGCTGAGAATATTTCACGAACACAATTGTGCTGTTCATTTTTAGGCAAGGCATCTGCCTGCCTGCACTTCTCGAGCACTGAAGTTGTAATTGAGTTGTACGTGCCAGCCTCTTTGTGCAGTGCGATTGCGGCCTGAAAAGCAATAAAATCGCCTAGTTTGGCCATGTCTATGCCATAGCAGTCGGGATATCGAATTTGAGGAGCGGAAGAAACAATGATGATTTTTTTAGGGCCCAACCGATCAAGCATTTTGATGATGGACCTTTTTAGCGTTGTGCCTCGAACAATGGAGTCGTCGATTACCACGAGCGTGTCAACGCCGCGCTTAACTGCTCCATGAGTGGTGTCGTATACATGCGCCACCATTTCATCGCGCGCGCTGTCTTGGGTGATGAATGTGCGTAGCTTAACGTCCTTGATGGCGATTTTTTCCAGGCGTGCCCTCTTTCGAATGATTTGCTCTATGGCTTCAATCGAAGCGTTGTCGCCCAGTGCTTTGATGTCTCTAATCTTAACGTCATTCAGATGATCTTCGAGCGCTTTCATCATGCCGTAGAAGGCTGTTTCTGCAGTGTTGGGAATGAATGAAAAGACCGTGTTATCTAAGTCGTAGTTGACCGAAGCCAAAATTTGAGGAACGACATTTTTTCCAAGCGCTTGACGCTCTTTATAGATAGCTTCATCGTTACCTCGAGAGAAGTAGATGCGCTCAAATGAGCACGACTTTTTTTCGCGAGGTTCGATGATAGGTTTTACCGCCGTTGAACCATTTTTTCGGATGACGAGGGCATGACCGGGAGTTAGTTCGTGGATGTCGTTGAGTGAAGCATTGAAGGCTGCTTGAATGGGTGGGCGCTCAGAGGCTACCACTGCTATTTCGTCGTTTTCATACCAATAGGCTGGTCGAATTCCGGAAGGATCGCGAAGCACGAATGCATCGCCGTGACCAATGAGGCCTGCCATGGCGAAGCCTCCATCGAAGTCGCGAGTGGCTCTCGTTAGTACTCGCTGTACATCGATGTTTTCGGAAATGAGTTCGGTGATTTTTTGGTTGTCGTGACCATCTTGTTTGAATCGATCAAAGAGTTGTTGATTTTCTTCGTCGAGGAAGTGACCGATTTTCTCCATTACGGTCACCGTATCTGCTTTTTGTTTGGGGTGTTGGCCCAAATCAATTAGCAGTTGAAACAACTCATCTACATTGGTAAGGTTGAAGTTCCCTGCAACAACTAAGTTTCTGGTCATCCAATTGTTTTCTCTCAGAAATGGATGACAGTTTTCGATGCTGTTACCGCCATAGGTTCCGTAGCGCAAATGCCCCAGAAAGAGTTCACCAGTGAAGGCGTAGTTGTCTTTTAAATACTGTGTGTCGCTGAGTTTATCGGGTCGTGATCGTTCAAGTTCTTCGAAGCGCGACATCACTTTTGAAAACAGTTCGCGGATAGGCTGTGGATCATTACTTCGCACGCGGCTGATGTAGCGTTTGCCGGGCGGCATGTCGATCTTAATGTTAGCAATACCCGCGCCGTCTTGCCCGCGGTTATGCTGTTTTTCCATCAACAAGTACATTTTGTTGAGGCCGTAAAATGCAGTTCCGTATTTCTCGGCGTAGTACTGAAGAGGTTTCTTCAATCGGAGGAGTGCGATTCCGC
>Ga0315899_10000214_pt1 | contig 71507 bp, 47 predicted proteins | sample LakEriMetagenome_2_FD_203518 | JGI IMG/M metagenome (GOLD analysis project Ga0315899, IMG submission 203518) | Freshwater fungal communities from buoy surface, Lake Erie, Ohio, United States - Buoy 4 MA112 | ecosystem: Environmental > Aquatic > Freshwater > Lake | place: USA: Lake Erie, Ohio... | reverse complement strand
CGTGCATTTCGCAGGGCATATACTGTAGCATCAATGGAACAGAGTGCTCCAGGGAATTCCAGCGTCACCTTGATATGCACTACACTCCATTTCTCAAGGACGCGCTCCGGTCAATGACAATCTTCGGTTTTGTCCCGTGGCGTGTCAGGCGTTTGCGGGCGGGTGATTGGATTCCAGAGGTCTTACCACCCGGGACGTTTGATTGGCATACGGAGGTGGGTCCCACACAGGAGGTCAGGCATTACCCCTCGGGGCGCAAGCGCAAGCTGCCTCGCAACCACGACGATGACTCCCGCTTGGTTGTGTTCAGGGTGCTGCCCACGGCTGGCCAGGTGCGAGAAGAAGACGTACAGGTCTACATGTCTTCGAACCCACCGCTGGACATTTCTGTGAATTCCCCCCTCAGCTCTACCGTTGCTTCCCCTCTGTCGCATATCCTCACAGACTACAAGAACCTTCGCAACGCGCAGCTGAGGAGGTCGTACGCCGACGCCTGGAACACCACTGCTCACATTATTAGCACGTTTCGGCCCACCATGCGGGGGCAGGATGACCCCACGCAGTATTTGATGGACTTTGTCAGCGAGAGCCATTTCGACCAGCCCGCCATGCTGGCGGATCCCCTCTACCCAGCCCTGCAGGCGCGCAATTATTTCGAGCGCGACTTGGCCATCCGTCGGCAGATGGAGCATCCCAGCACCCACAGGCCTCAGGTCTACACTCTGCCGCGCGATCACGACGTGGCAGAGCAAGTCATGCTGCAGCCGTGTGAGGACCTCACGTTTTTACTTGACAAGTTCAGGCGCGACATTAGTTCCCTCACTGGTGTGCCGCATGAAATGATTATAGGTCGTGACCACGGTAATCACGAGACTGTCCGAAAGACTATTGCGTCTGGGAGGATATTTTCCACGAATATGCATGAGTTGTGTAGGCATTGCCAGAACCTCTTAAACGCAGTCTATTGCTACATTTACAGGGTCAAGCCAGAGACTGTGGAGTTTACCCTCACCCCCATGCCCCGCCTTGAGGTTGAGACGATCCAAGACTTTAAGGTGCTCTTTGACATTGGGGCGCTCACTCCTGACATGAGTTTGGAGCTCTCTCGCATCATGCTGGGTAGTGCGTCCCGTCCCCGCAAGAAGAATGGAGAACCGGAGCGGGAGTCTGGAGTGCCTGGGACGCTCCTACAGCCAAGGGGAGGGGAAGAGCGTGTTTCCGCCAATGAATCACGAAAGTGAACCGCGCGTATAAGAATGCTGTCGCCGAGTGGCATGTTCAGTAAATGTTTATCCCGTATCCATGGCTGTCTGAGAGCCCCAAAGAGGTCCTTGTGTTCGGAGATATTCCAGTCTACCTCTGCCTCTCCGAGAGGAATGGGAGGCATTGTTTGATCACCCTGTCCGATTCGCACCGATTTCACGATACGCAAGCGATCTCCGTGCCTGTCGGGACCGCATTTGAGATCGAATACAGAGGCACTGTTTGTGAGATTCAGTTGGGGCGCAGATTGGTCCTATGTGATGCCACGTGATGATTTGAATGCAGTACATATAACACCCGTGTCCGTGCTTTACTGAAAATGTCACGCAACCTCATAAATGGCGACATGGATTGCTTTTACAGTAAGATGGATGTGCTGACAATCGACGCTCGGCGGCTGCAGATTCCCGCGTCGGGTGTTAGGGGCAAACCGAGGGGGCGTGAGATACAACTCTCGTCGATCCATGCCCCAGATTCTTCGCGTGATGGCAACTCAGAGCAGACCCCCCCCGTGGCCATGAGCGCGGGGTCGAAGCGAGAAGACGTGGTGATTGACATCAGACCAAGGGTAGAAGCGAAAGGGGGTGCAGAGACACAGGTCCTGTGGGAAAACCACTTTATCACTGTTCCTTTAGGCTACTCTGCGTTTTGCCTCGCCATTGCACTGTGCAACCTGTTCTGGCCTGCGTTTTCACATGCAGTCTGCACTGGCCTCAGCCCGTTGCTGATGCTCTGTATCCTGGCCCATTCCATGGGTATTCAGCAAGTCTGGATTTCCTGGGGGATGCTCATCTGTGGGTGGCTCACCCCCTCGGTCTGTGCACTGTGGAATGTGGAGTACAGTGTCATCTTCTTAATCAGTCTCGTCTTTTTTGCGTTTGCAGGATGTCGGAGACTGATTCCATCACTCTGCTTAGTGGTAGTAGTGCTCTGTTCACCTCTGGCCCTCAATCCGCAGTGGACTGGCTTGGAGCCCAAACTGTGGCTCACTGTCGAAGTTTTTTTCTCTGCCCTGGCATGCGCCACGGCTTACTCTGGGGCGGGGAAATACATATACAAAATAAAAGCAGTCGCCTGATTTTTTTTTCTTTGAATTTTTCAAATCGATTTGTGCATGCCGCGCTGTTGCGAGCACATTATTGGAGAATTTGTCCCGTGTTATGCATCAGTGTTGGTGGCCCCCGATCTCAAAAAGGCGGTAGAGACAATGGAGCAGGCTGCACTGCAGGCGAGTGTCACAGCCTGGTGCTCAAAGTGTAAGCGACCCTACCTTCTCACGGGGGCGATGGACATGTTTCCCTCACCCTCGGCGCATCACGCCCACGTGATAACCCTCAGCCGCCTGATGCAGTCACCGACGCGTGATTCGTGAAATGGCTTGTCGAGACAACTATTTAAGTATTGGTTGATCTGGTTTCAAAGCTGTGATTAAAGCAGTTATGGACGAGTCTCTTGCGACTGGAGGCACTCTCGGAGTGCCTTTGGACGGAGGAGGAGGAGGGGGGGAGGGCGCAGGGGCCAGTGCCCCTGATCAGGGTGGAGGGAGTAGTGATGGTGCGCACTTAGAAGTCGCTTCTGAAGCGCGCATCATAATCCCTGCCGTCGATTATGTTTACAGGTTTTGCAAAAATATTGTGCCACGAGCTGTGGATGGTGCCCCCGTTGCCACAGACATCAATTCCTTCCCACAGGAGCAAATTGCACTGGCAGGAAAGTTTAGGGATGTCATCACACCATATGCAGACTATCAGGGATTATACAACTGTAATATTTACAACTTGTTCTTCGGGTTTAGTCTGAGTCCTCCGGGGCAGCTTATGGGACATGTGGTTTTCCTCCCAGACAGACAGGGGAATTACACTGTCCTGTGTTATACCATGACCCAATCGGATTCCCGGGTAGGTGTTTTGCAAGGGTATAGCAACGTTGAATCATTTGTATCGTCACTGGATTTGACTACTGTTGCCGAGGGACATCCGCTGCATCGTGTTGTGCAAGCTATGCGTTGTATCAATGTTACCGATGCCGAATTCAATGCTCGTTGGTCGCGGTGCAAGGTAAAGGACATCTCGCACTTGGAAACACCTGAATTGGATCAAAGTTTTAAGCCCGTCAAAGTCACCAAAACCAATGACCATTGCTATTTTCCCGTCATCAGCAGGGTGATTTCTGACATTGTAGACCTGTACAAAACGTACCACTTAGATGTTTCGTCAAACTTTGTTTATACCGAGAATGAGAGGATGAGTAGAAGCAAAATAGCATTTCGTTACTGCAAGTTTGCCTGTGTTGCACTTCGCGAGCTGGTTCGAGAACTTTTTCGTGACACCCATGATAATATCAGACAGGTTGAAATTTTTGATTTCAGTAGGTGGACGAATTTCATGTGCATAAAGAAAGATCTCAGAATCATGGCGGCAGATAGGGACTTCATGTTGTTGATTGTGAAAGTTGATGAAGTCATTTCTCGCTTGTTCTTCATGTCCCGCTTGTGCCTGCTGTTCAAGACATCGGTGAAATTTTGGACAGGTCGTGGGACGAGAGGCGGCCGTATTTCATCGGGACAGCACTCTGATGATGAAACCACTGCATTTAGTTTCAAAAATCCCAGCGATTTTGACAGTGATGACGAGGATGGCGTGGCTGTTTTCGAAATCAAGGAGACTTTAAATGAGTTTTTCCAAAAACTTGGTGCGGAGATTAAAGAATATGCAGGCACTTTCCTGTTGGGTGTTTACGCGACTGGCGGCCTTGCCCCCATCGATGTCAGTAGCAACATTCTCATGGCACTGCAAGTGATTACAATCATCAAAGACTACAGTCGAGAACACGAGCAGTGTGTCTTTACTGTGCGTTTCTTTCCTGATTTTCTGGTCAAAGTCTTGCCAAATCACGGATTTAATGAGTATATTAATCACTGCAAAGCATTTCTGAAATGTCTTCCCTCTGCAGTCTGGAACTCAGTCCCTGAACGCTCAGTAGCATGTAACTTCGAACATTACTGTGAATTCATGTCGGGCGCTGTTCCAGAAAATAAGCCTGAGTTACTGGACGTGTTTTCTGTGTGCAAGAATATCTTGACTATGGCAGGGAAAACCGTAACCCAGGGCGATTTTATCAGGGAGGGGCTGGCTTTCATGCAAAGCACACAGTTTGAAGCAATCTTCAAGGCAGGTGTGAGAGCACTCAGCGCCAAAACGTCGAAGGCAGGCAGAAAACGGAATCGTACGGAGCAAACTGAAGTATCAACTGTGCAAGGAGAGGCTGCAGAGACTGCGCCCGCAGAGACTGGCGCTGCAGAAGCAGGTTCTGTAGCTGACTTTACAGGTTCCACTGCAACTGCTGAAGAGTCCTCTCAGGGAGGCAGGCAACGTGTACCCTCACGAAGAAATACTGCTACAGTCAGGCAGCTTCGGGGGGTTCATAATGGAGAGCCTCCAGCATCGAACACGCGTGCAGGCAGAAACGAGGCACAAAACACCGATGTAGTCGCATCTCGGAGAACACCACGCCTTGGACGACTGCTTACTGAGATTGATGTTCGACCAGATTTGTCTGCTCACCCAGAGACAAGACAGGCCAGAAGCAGGCAGGGTGTTAATCGTTTAAGCATCAACAATGCTGGCACAATGATGAGAGCACCTAGACGTTTTGGTCTTGCGATTCCAAGGGTTGCTGAAGCTGTTAACACAATGAATAGCACAAGTGTTAATGAACTGTGTTTAGAACCCCCGATTACTGTCAAGGTTCCTGACTGTGTTCGTGGAATAATACGCAATTGTCCGCAAGACAACTCAATTGTAGCGAGTTATGCAAGTGCTTTAGCATTTAGAATTTTAAAGGTTCCTGGATACAGCGACACAAACGACGATTTGTTTGCAGAAATTGAATATGTCAATCCGCCTGGTGTGAATACTGCACAGATGGGTGATGTGTTTGTGGATTTGCAGTTGATTGCAGATGAATCGGAAGCTCCCGGTAATCAACGCTTTGGTTACAATCGTCTTGAGAATGGGTTTGAAACTGAATCTTTCATTTACAATATCAACACAGGAACCAGGGGGCATCGGGGAGGTGGTGGCGGTGGCACTGCTGTTCAGGCCCCTGGTCAAGCTATTCAGATCAACGTAGCTGGGTCCATCAGTGGAGGCGCTACCCCTTCAATCGCGTCGTTGCTCAGAGACGGATTCGTTATCGATGCCACCAGTGCTACTCCCGATGTCAGACGTTCTCACAGAGGGGCTAATGTCGACTTGACAGTGTCAGTTCAGCATAGCTCCAGAGCTGAGCGCTACAATCTACCTCTGGACCTCGATATCCGAGTGGCCAAGTATAATAATAATCGATTGATTATATTAAAGCTGGATCTTCTCCCGTCACGATATGATGTCATTGGGCCGCGCAGTCGTACAGCCACCACTGTAGATTACAGCAGTGATGAAGAAGACAACACAGATATGGGCAACGGTGAGGATGACGACGACGATGACGACTTCATAGATGGTACCAGCAGTGGAAATGCCCAGAGTAGATCGCTGGCATCGTCAAGTCGTACCAATACTCAAGGTGTCGCTGTAAATTCGGTCTCAGAAGCTGACCGCACTCGTGCCAAGGAGATAGCGGATCGTGAGGGCTACACCATTATCGACTCAGTGATTGCAGTAGTATACGTGTATGATAGCAGTTCTCACACAGTGTTTGTATTTCCGAAAAAACGGCTTGCGAGGTCGGGCATGCTCTGTGTCAAAGCAGTGTTGAACATGTGTCAGCCAGAGGACAGGAAGCTCTCAAGAGTGGTCTATATGAAATACACAGGAACACGACCAGAGTATCTCTACACATGGTCCATCATTAGACTGTATTCAGGCACGAGGGTATTTTGGGCAAGGGACTACACTGTCTACAATAATGTGTCTGGTGGATTTATAAATTCGGGATTGAACTTCTTTGAGCATTTGTCCAGCAACATTCCTGGCTTTAATCGTAATGGGACTCGATTCTTCACTTTATTCCAGTTATGCCCTGGTGTCAATGTGGATGAGACTAGCGAATTGTCAACTGGGCATGCAAATTCGGATATCACTTGCCACAGCAATTGTCCTTATGGAATCAATCATCGCATGAGTGAAACATCCACATTGGACGACTATGAGCGCAGAAACACTGGCGTTTACCCCTTTCTCTGCACGTCGTCTCTATCTGAGATTGCAATGCCATTGTGTAAGTACATGGCACACTGCCAGCGGAGGCAAACGATTTCAGAAAGTGCAAAGCGTTTCCAGCTGCTAGATCCAGATGATCCTCTTGTACCACATTGTTCTCGGCCAGGTGTGTACACGTACGCCATTGAAGCTGTTGCAGGGGGGGGGTTCAAAGCACACGGAGTGTCTACTTCCTCCTCACACACGCGCAGCGCCGGGATACATTCTAGTTCCGAGGAGGTTGAGGACGACGACTGAGACTGCTTCTAGCGCATTGTTCTGTAAACATTAACCACCCCTCCAAAACTTTCCCAATCAATGTGATTCGGACATGATAAAATAAATTAAATCTTTATGTGAGAAAATAGTGGGTTGAATTTGTTAGTCCAAAAAATCCCCCCATGTCGCAGCTGCAGAAAAGAGGGCCACGAGATAGTAATGGGAGGGTCCGAATCCCAGTATGCACATTAGCGCCAGCATGCACGCGTCTAAGAGCAGTGTCACCCCCCTGATAAAGTGTGCCCCCCTCCTACTCTTGACCAGTGTACGCACAGCAATTATGAAAATCAATGGTGGGTTGTACGGGGTTTCGGCACCAGCGTATAGACGGGTCGAGACGAGCTGTAACACACCGGCCAGAAGGTTGTAAAATGGGGGGTCGTGCACTGCAGACTGACTCAGACTTTTGTAGACCCTTACTCCTGCAAAGATGCACCCATAGGTGCACACGTAGAATACTGTGAACCAATAGAAGATTAAATCCTCGTACGTAATGTACATTGCATCCCCCCCCGACACAACCAGAATGACACACATTGCAGCCGCAGCGAGTGACACCCAAGGGTTGGGGGGCTGCTCAGTGGGCTGGTGTGGTGATGCAAGTGATGACAGGATGTAACGGCTCAAACATCTGACAAGAAACACGACCAAGACGCATAGGGTCCAGTAGATCCATGTAGGTAAAGAGGTCTTTGAGTAGCGCATGATGTCCTTGCAATATACAAAGTCCAGTCGCTGGTCGAGAATGTCGCATGAGCTGAAATCATATCGCGATGCATTGGTAATGACACGGCTGGTTTTAGCAGAGGCGCAGTCGCCAGACTGTTCCTCGTTGATTTCTGGCAACTGAGACGACGGGAAAAAGACAGAGTGTGTGGTTTGACACAGGCCATGCGCACTTGGAATACAGCTCTCGGCCGTCCAGCCAAGGTGGGAAAAATCCCGCAGATGCCACCTTTGGTTTTTAAAGACTACGCCGCGTGGATGTATTCGCACGAGCAGAGACGAGAGGGCCCATTGTGCGGCGGCGCCCGAATGCCACTGTATGGGGGTGCCCCCAATCGAGATAAAGGGATAGGAGTTGTCCATCTGAAAGATGGTGCAGGCACAGGTCCTTATTGACGCGAGGAAAATTAGGCGTGTCAAGAAATAGGTGAAATACATACGGGATCCCTTGACAAAGACTTGATGTTATATATAACACCCCTACTTTGTGCAATCGTTTTTCCGTGTGAAATGGGAAATGTGCTGGATTTTGTTCACTGGTCGGTGATGGGATGGGGGGGTATTCAGGGCGTACTTACCTCTATGGTAGCGTCTGCCCTTTGTGTTGGGTTTTGTCTAGATGCCTTTAGCGCCCTTTACACTGCATACAATCGCGCTTGCATGCGTTTGGAGGACGAATCTTGGCTGCGCAACAATTGCCGAGACCCAGTTTTTTTCTCTAAGATGCGTGCCCACACGACAGTCTGCACAGACGTCGAGGCGAATGCGCGTGTGGGGGCATTCTGGGGTGCTCTGAGAGAGGTGTCAGATAGCACGAAAGCTCAGTTGCAGCCCCTTGCAGCCCCATCTATTCTTGCTTTCATCCTTGTACTTATCGTTGTCCCCCTATGCTGTCTGTGTGCTCAGCGAGTTGGAATCTCGACTTCCAGGCGTTTGCGGTGTATACCTATGCACAAGCAAAGCGTGTACTTGAAAGATGTATAACACATTCCAATGTGCATGAAAGTCTAATTGTTAAAGACGTGATTGGGAGATGTGTGTTGCGTATTTAAGATGTGGGATCTCCTCGTTTAAGGTTGCTACTTTGTAGGATCAGATGCCATTTCTCAATGACAAAGCGCCCGCACACGACGGAACCTTTGGGGTTCTGAGTCGGCGTGCAGACCTTTTATCTTCCGGGGACATGTCATATTTAACCGATGCCGGTTCCCAGCTCATATCTTATTTGCGTCGCGAAGTGCAGTTCTGTAGCTTCTTGCCTGATTTCAGCGATAATGCAGAATTTCAGCAAAATGCCACGAAGGCTTTAGACAGTTTATTCGGTATCAATTCTAAAGTCGTGTCAATGACTGGTTTTGCAGTTCCACAGTGCCCGCTTGGTAATGTGTTGAATTGTGGCCCATCCACCCCAAGTGAGCTCTTTACTTTGGTGCAACAGAAGCCATGCGATGAAATTCTAGTGATCATGTGTTGGTTTTTGCTGGCTGTAGAGGAAGCAATTCCTGTTTGGGTCCCTGCGCCCGTTGCTGCCCCTCCTGCACCTCCACCACCAGTGCCCCCGCGAGCGCATCCAGCACGTCCTGGTGCAGGTGCAAGAGCTCCACCACCTCCTCCGCCGCCTCCCGTGGTGCCAGATACTGCCGCTCTCGATGCAGCGAATGCTGCACATGCTTTAGTAGTAGCCAGATTACAGGAAGAAGCACAGGCAGCACAAGCACGGGCAGCAACAGCAGAAGCAGCAGCAGCAGCAGCAGTAGCAGCAGCAGCAGCAGCCCCACCACCGGCTCCCGCGGCGCCAGACACTGCCGCTCTCGATGCAGCTCGTGCTGCTCTCAATGCAGCGACTGCTGCACATGCTGCAGACACCAGACGTTTCAGGGAAGAAATAGCGAGGTTACAGGCAGAAGCAGGGGCAGCAGCAGCAGTGCCGCCTGAACGAATCGCGCCAACAGAGGCTCAGATCCAAGCAGCAGCGGCTGGAATTTATGGTCCACAAGTCAGACGTATACAGCAAGATCTAGAAAGATCAAGAGCATCAGAGGCTGAAGCACGGGCAGCAGTGAGAGCAGCACAGGCAGCAGTGGAAGCAGCACGGGCAGCAGAGGCTGAAGCACGGGCAGCCTCTGCTGCAGCACGAGCAGAAGTAGAGGCTGCGGCACTAGCAGCGCAAGCGCCACCACACCCGGTACCTGAAGCGGATGCGCAGCTCAGGGTGTCAGTTTTGGAGAATCGTGCTTCAGCAGCTCGAATCCGCGAGTTGCAGGCTCAGCTCGAAAGAATAACAGCAGCAAGAAATGAGGATGCTGAAACGGCACGAGAAGCCAGGCGGCAAGCAGATTTTGCCGCTGCAACTGCTGCTGCGCAACTCCAACGGCTGCGAGGTGAGTTGGAAACGGCAAGAGCAGCAGCAGAATCAGCACAGGCAGCAGCAGCAGCATCAGCAGACATTGCAGGTGGTGGTGGACGAGATGCGGCGTCAGTACGACTCGGCGAGTATTTTATATCACAAGAGCGTGTGCGTGAACTGAATGCGGCTTTACAACAAGCGGACAGGGAAATGGATGAACTACAGGCAGAAGCCGATGGAGCACGTGAACAAGTTGCTGCATCAGAAGCGCGTGGAGAGGAGCAACGGCGTGCATTCGAGGCGCAGCTTGAACAGTTGAGGGAAGAGGGGCTTCGGCAACGGGAAGTTCTCCAAGAGCAGCTTGAACGGTTGAGGGCAGCATCTGCGGAGGCTGCTGCCTCAGCAGCAGCGTCAATGCCTGCAGCAGCAGATCCTGCAGCCCTTGCTGCTTTGGAAGCAGCCCAGCGTGCTGTAGCAGTGGCAGAAGAGAGCCGACAGATCGCCGAGAGAAATGTTCAGAGACTCGAGGCAGAATTGCGAGCAGCAAGAGCTACTGAAAGGGAACATACAAATCAGAGCACACAACTTCATGAAGAGCGGCAACGTGCAGTAGCGGCCTTGACGGAATCACAAGCAAATCAAACTCGACTCCAGGCCCTCCTTGATGAGGCCTTAGCAGCTCCAGCAGCAGCCCCCGCACTCCCAGAGGCAAATCAGGATATGCCTGCTGTTATTGCTGATTGTAGGCAAGGGTTGCTTTATTTACAAAGTCGTGTTCAAGAGTTGACCACAGCATTAGTTTTGAGGCGAATGAGTTCACTGACCGTGGGTCAGCTATCACATTGGAGGAATTGTTTGGAATTATCGGACGACGCTGGATATCTCATAAATTTCGTTTTCGATGAAGGGACAAACTCTTTTTCCTATCATGACCCTACTAATCGTTTATGTCGTTTCCCATTCACATGGTTTCTTGTGCTGGGAAGAGTACACGCATACCTGCGCCAGGAGAATACTCTCGCTGAAAGAGTTGAATTCGAGCACTTCGTTAACATTCTCTCAGATTCTTCAGTATCGGCTGACTTAAGAGCTTTTCTTGAAAGAAATGAGTTTCATGTAACCGTGAACACACAAACAGCCGATATTACGGCTCTTTGTCAGGAATTGTCCGAGTTTAGGAGTCCCCTCAGTCCTGAAATTCAGGCAATTTTTGCAAGTGAGCCACGATTGATTTTCTGTGTATACTTGTATTGTCTTGATATTGGCGATGCATTTTCTTCGGCAGGTGGTGTGGATAATATCGTGCCTTGCTTTGCTGCCTTACATGAATCCCCCAATGATTTTGCTAGTATGTCTGACGTGATGCGTCGTTTTGCTGGTTGTTTTAGAACCGTAAACACTATCATGGTTAATTGCGGGGGTTCGTTGGGTTTCAGTTTCGAGCATTTGAGCAACGGAATTGCGTCCTTCATTTCTGCAAACGCTGCTATGTTCGTTCTAGTATAAAAACGCTGCATTCATCCCCATCGACAAGAGCTATCTGGTAGGAGGGAAACGGATTTTCCCTCGAGATATGCGCGAACGTATTTTTCCTGTGAGAGATGGATATCATTTAAAATAAACATATTTACCTGACTACACTTCTGCTGCCTTGCTGCGCGCAGCTGGTGTTTTATATGCCTGTATTTAAGCCATGCTTCAGATTGGCAAATCATAACGCGTATGCCATTCATTGACACACAGAGTATTTTGAATGCATGCTTCACTGTGCCCGTGCTGTACACCCTCCTTTTGTATATTCCGTTTTCAGGCAGCCGTGGCTCTGTTATCCCCCTGACGTACAGAACCCCCTTTAACGAGTGGGGGAAACTGAGAAATCTTTATGAAAACGCCCCCGCTCCACTGTCCTGGTCCGATATTTCAGCCATTGTCTGGTGTCCATTAGGCAATGAAACCTCGCCGCAGTGCGGTTGCTTCAGAGACTACTATGAAGACACATACCTCCCTGATGCACAAAACGCAAGCATTACACCAAAAGAGCTGGGTATGAAGCACGGGTCACCAGCAGTGATGGAGTGCCTCCGCTTCCGCACATCGTGGCGGAAGCAGACCTGTGGTCAGTTTTGCAGGCTGCACATTGGAACCCCCGTCATTCTGTCGTGTCTGTACATGCTCCTCTTCTTTTCTAAATTGGTCAAATCCGATTATGAAATCATCAAGTGGGGGGCTCAATACGCCCCGGGCGTCTTGGCCTTTGTTACAGTCATCCTGCAGTTAGCATTCGAAGTGTCGGGCGGTGTGCTATCGTCCCTTTCGGTGGTGTCTGCCTTTACTGAATCCATATACGTGTCACGTTCAGCCACGCTTGAGCAAGTGTTTTGGAGTTACCACCGCTATCTGTGTGGAGCCATTGCCGTCTGGGCGGCTGTCACGCATCAGGCGAGAGACGTGTACAGCGTGGTCATGTATGGCATGTATGGATTCACTGCAGGGCTTCTGGCCTACATGGTGTATCTCGTAAAGTCGGGGCAGCCATGCAAGGCTAATGTCCACACGTGTATTACAACCTGGCTAGGTATCTGTGCTGTTGTGGGCATGTTTGTCACTGTACTGCAACAGCATTGGTACTCAAACAGTCAGCTAAAATCATCAATGGTTTCAGTGGTTTGTCTTATTGTATGTCTGGCACAGTGTTTGTTCCAGACCCCCTACGACGTCGCGCCCGTGTCATTGCATGTATTGCTCAGTCTCATCGTGCTGTCCCTGTCGTTTTGGGCAGTCATGGCAGATACATGGGGTGTATGGTAGAGATCAGTGTTATTTATTACACACATTCCCCCCTGGCTCTTGGACTACTCCATAAAAGACAGTGTACGCCACTGGCAACTTGGCAGCAGCGCTTAGTATGGTCAATCCGAAATCCAGCCGTTCCATCCACTTGTCAAAATTGGTGTCGTCTTCTCGTCGCCTGCCCATCATTGCATAGCAGAGTGTGGCCCAGACACCAAACAATGTGTATGTGACGAGGAGATTCCAGAGGATGAAGCGTACCCAGGACGGCACGTCGCCGCTGGTTAACGAGTCCCGCGCTAAATAAATGATTATACACATGGAGGAAATGAGGGCAAACCACGAATGAAGCATAAAGAGCTTAAAGTGATTACCACATCTGGACCAATCGAGGTTATACCATTGCGTCTCTGCTGTCTCGTCGTCGTCCACCTTGCAATTGTGTGCGCCGATGCCAGTCACGTTGCAAATCAGGATGCCAGTGAATCCGAACAAGGGAGCCCAGGAAAGCGGGTCTGGGACAAAGAGAATCAAGACTGCCACAAAAAGCAGGGAGGCAGAGGTGCAATACTCTGTGTAATGCATTGTCACCCTGTGTGCGCTCGTGGATGACTTCATTGATTTTGCTTCCTTTTCTTTAGGTGCTTTCGTCAATTTGTCGGGGACAAAGAAGGTAAATTTAACTTTATCGTCGTGGCCAGTTTCATGCTTGGACGTTTCAGTGGTTATGCTTGGCAGTAGCTGTGTGAGTTGTGCAGCGCTCGCTGCGAGCAAGGACAAGGCAGTGACTCCTGTCTGAAGCATAGTCATGGGCAGACTGTATGGCATCAGTAAAAGAATGCCAAACACATTCCAGAGAAGGCACGCAGTCGACGTGATTTCCGAAGCCATGGTGAGCACATCACCAAGATAGTACAACGCAAAGCTGGCACTGAGCCACTCAAAGGCTGTCAAAAGGGCAAACACATTCCAAGCCAGACTGTGCTGAACAATATCGTATGCCTGGGGAACCCCAAAGAAGCATTGACGACTGTATGGATCTTCGCATGTAACATCCATTACGAGAGGATACCCCACAGAATCAGTCACAGTTTCAGTGTATGTTTTTGTCTTGAGGATGCTACTGCATTGAAATGATACACTCAATAGAAAGAGGGCAGAGGCAAAATGCAACACAAATGTAACAACTCGTAGTATTACATTGTCTCCCATGACTTGCCAACACCACACATATTTGCTTTAATTTATACCGGAGTGTGCCGTGTGTTTTCATCGTCCTCTTGCAACGATGCTTTTGATGGAAGAAGACTGGTGTTGTCAGCCTTGAGGCTGACCATTTCGGTGGAGTCTGAGCTGGAACAGTTCTTGTACTGTTCTGGGCAAAAGGTTTTGTTTCGTATAAACTTTGTCGTCGTGTATGCATTGACGAGAAGGTCGGCAATCATGCGGATAAGGACGAAATCAATCTGGCTCATTGCCAGGAAAATGCTAAAGACACTCATGATGTTGCAGTACATGCTCCACACCTGGGTGATGCCCAGACACATCCACTTGGGATATGGTATGAAGCGGGTCTTGTGGTCGGTGATTGTGTTGAGGATCCACGGCGAGATGGCGTCTGACATGAAGTCATTTACGGCAGTGTTGACAAACGTGAAGGCTGCGACCAATCCCCACTTGTACCAAGAATCCAATGTCACCCCCATAAACACAGTGGATTTAGAAGGCCCTAGGGCCATAAACTGTGTATTCATGAGCCCCAGATCTTCAAATATGATGAGGACCATTGTAAGCCAACAGATGAGAAAAATCACAATGATTCGTTTGTCGTCAAATAGAGCGTCCATCATGTTGAGGCACATGGCTCTTTTGTTTATTGTTCTTTTTGTGCCATGATAAATACTTGTGTTGCCTGATTTATCATCCGCCCACACCCTCATACTCGCATCTGTTGCCATGGTGGGAAACCTCTCCCTCGTCCACCAGGGCGTGTCCTGAAGAGGGTAAAGTTTTGAGCGTATCCATCGAAATCCCTGTGATGCGCTGGCAATTGGGCAGAAATGTAATGCCAGTCGATAAAGCGATGGTCGAAAAGAATCATTGTGGCGTTCACTTGCTGTAGATCCGTTTGAATATCATTAAAGCACTCGCGGAGCATATTTGCCATTTTCTTCATGGCTGTGATGTAGGCCACCCTCTCAGTCTGCATGGCCCTATAGCTAGCGTTGCGATTTCCGCGCATCTGCTCCAGGCTGGTCATGTAGTGGTATAGGCAGTTGGCGAATTCCCCGCTATACTCATTCTTTCGTCGAAAGTATCGCGCCATGTGCGTGCGAGTCAAGGTGGAATTCGGTGGAAACGCCCGACGCAAATCTTCAAAGAATACCCCGACTAATGAGTCTGCGGCTGATGAGACTTCCGCGGAGAGCGTCCGATGATGTCTGTGCACCCACCCCTTGCAGAACTCCTCGTGAAGATACAGCGCCTCTTCCACGACGTCTTCTACGGCCGAATCTCCAGGTGCATTGAGTCGGCTGTAAAACTTCTCCATGTACATTTTGACAAACTGCGCCAGCACAGGCGCACGATCAGACACGTCGTACTCTGGATCGATGCAGTTCCACACGGCCGGGAGACTCGCCCCGCGCAGGCCCTGTATGCTCAGCGCAAAGGCGTAGTCGAGCTCCTCTGCCTGCTCACACGTATTCTTGAGTGTGTCTTTGTCAATCTCGAAATTGTTTGGTTCAATGTCTATCCAGTCAATGTTTGGGAGGCCATTGTATGTTGGTGGAATGGCCTCCAACTCACTGGCGTGGGGCAGGATAATCGCAGGCGGGGGGGCTCCTGGCGCTGGGGCGGGTCTGGGTGGCGCTGGTGGGTCGGGTTGCTGAGGGAATCTGTTGTCTGGTTGATTGTATGGAAAGGGGTGAATACTGTAATTTGCCAAAGGTACGGCTGGTACACCTGGTAGTGTAAAGGGGAGGTTTATTCTGGTATTGAAAGGCTGTGAAAATACAGGATCCTTTATTGCAGGGGTGATTGCCAAGTTGTTTTCTCCTGGTGCATAAAAACTATCAAACTGATAGCCAGCTCCATGTGTGGCAGGTACAAGGGCTTGCGTTGCTGGAACGAGAGCTATGACGACGGGCCGAGATTCGAAGTCAAATTTTGATGGCGGATTTTGACCCAGATGTCTGCGAATATTGTACACCGTTTTCCATCTTGCTTTGCATTCATTTACAAGTGCCTCCCTCCTGTATATGAAATGTGGAACAATCCAATACGCCAATGTCTGTGCCCGTGCTGTCCCATTCCATGCAGCAGGATACAAATCCCTTTTCAACGGGTCGTTTAAATCAATTATGAAAATGTATCTAAACACCCCATCCACCAGCATCCTATAACACGGTGTGCCAGGAAAGACTTTGTCAGGCGAGTTGGGATATGGGGTCACCTTGGGTTTATTGGCCACCTGTGTTGCATTCATGGCATTGTATCTGGCCTCCCGCTCTCTATGGTCAACCATTCGTCTCTGCGTTTGTCTGTCGTTTGAAGGAAGCAGCTGGGTGTCCCATGGGACGTTGGATATGGCGTCAAGCCGGCTCTTCTTCCCTGTATCTTGCATACGTCTGATTCTGCCATAACTTTGTAAATTGTATGGTTCTTCGCCACCATTGCGGCGCTCTTCTGCATCTAGTCTATGTATGCGACCCTCACCCCGAGTCTCGTTCATCCGCCTACTTCTCCTGTAATTTGGTGAATCCTCTGGTTGTTCGTAACCGTCGCGGTGCTCCTCTTCGTAAAGTGCATGAATGTTACCATCATCCAGAGTCTCAAACATTCCCTGCATCGCTCTTGGATGTACAGTATGGGTCTTGCCACGACTGTAAATATAAGGTGGTGGTGCATTGGATCCAACCCACGTGTCATGAACACTCTGCCACAGTTTTTACTGAGATTGATTGACAGCACTCGGCACGGTGGGAGGACAATCCGCACGGATGAAAACACAGTTGTCCTCTACGACTGCGGCCAGTGGTCGGACACGCACTCACAAGTAGTGCGAGACCGCTACCCAGAGTGCGAGGTGGAAATTACGCAGAGCGATGGCAGTCTCTCGGGCTTCATCGTGGTGGTAAAGATTCACAGGGACATGTCCGCCTATTCGTGGATTACCGCCACTTTCGTGGTATTGGTGATGATAATCATGACAGTGCGGCACATGATCAAGGAAACCATTCAATGATGCCGTTGTTCGCTGCGATGCATACCATTGCATTCGGCAGAGTATATAAGCCAGGCATCGAGGTTTGCAGGAGGAGACCATGTCATTTATCAATACACCGAGTCTCGCGTCGGCGACGTCTACGCGCGTCGATTCCGCCTGTAAGCACATTCAGCAGTGTCGCGTGTCGTATGATCACATGCTCGACTTTGTGGGGAGTGCCAACGAGCTTGAGCGGGACAAGATGCAGTACTGCGTCCACAAGGACGAGCTGGCCGTGGGCGTGGCCAGGCCGTGGGTCAAGACGGCAACGCGCACACTGACGCCCAGTGCCTATCCCAGAATCGTCAGTAACCTCGGGAAGATTGCCAATGGCGGGGATACTGATTACGAGTGGATTCTGAAGATGATAAAGTACCTATACCATTTTTCCACGTCGCTTGAGAAGCGCAATCAGATCATCACGCAAATGAACAACAACCCACAGAACAATATTCCGGTGCAACATGTTGCACGGGGCTATTTTCAAGATGGTCAAAATGCAAATGTGGAGCTCAAAAAGTATATTCCCCGAATGTACGACTTCTATCCCGTGGGATTTGCCAATACCTTGGGGTACGCACACCCGAGCTCCGGCGACACGATGAGCAGCGTAATGATTGGCGGGCTCCGCACTGTTATGAATGGGGATTTCGAGGTTTTTGCAGGGGATCTCATCCAGTGGTACTGGACGTTTGAGAGAGACTGCTTCCACATCGACAATGCAAGGCGCAAGTCCATTGTGGCACCGGGTAACAATGTGGTGGAGAATGGAGATCCGGAGATTGATCACAGTCAGGCGGTGCGTCCCGCGCCACTCCCGGGGGCTCCAAACGCCGACCCACGCAACCAGAGCCGACGCATTCACAATGACTTTCAATACGGTATTCGACCTGATCATTTTGCTCCTACTGACAAAGCTAAGAATGTGGCCAGGATCAAGCCCTACATGCTCGACGACGAGCAGCCGCGCATCTACGACTGGATGCGAGTGTTTGCCGTGGCCATATCATCGGCAAGGCCAAACGAAATGGTGGACATCAAAATTTCAAAGCAGTCGCTCTAGAAAATCACATTGTAATTATTACATTAATCCACTTGCTGTGCCTGTGTGTTTTTACCCCCGATGAAACAGCGCGATACGTCAGCGCGAGTCAGACCGAATAGGCGCCCGAGTGCAGGTGCAGAGAAACCGGCAGCATCCGCTTCGGAAAAGCCGAGGATGCTCCAATCGTATAGAGTGAACCCAAACAGAATCATACTGTCTGGCGTCATTCCTGCTTCCACTAGATCGTGATATGTTACCCCCATTGCATGCATCATGTTTGCCTTCCAGCCCATGTAGACCAAATCACCAAGATCTGCCTTGAGGTCCCGTATGGGGTGTGCCCCCCATGGCAAGAGTGTGGGTGTGTCCAGCAACTCCACCCTCTTTGCAGACACCCACGCCCCTATGTCTGGCTGGAGCCTGTGCAGTAACACAAGCGAAATCTTAGTGTAATTGTGGAGGAATGAGAATGTCAGGCGCTCATCTGCCAAGACATCCACCCATGACAATGTGTCTTTAGGGTTCATCCAGCCGTGGATTGTCACACTCTGCCCCGCTGTGAGTTTGATCCTCATTGCTGGCCCTAATCTCGATTCAAGGTTTTAATAAATACATGCACCTCCATAGCATTGATTTTGACTGTGCATGCAATGTATAAAAGCCTCGACCGAGACGATGTTAATTTGGACATTGCTTAGACATGTCGGGTCCTTCCCAGAGCGGAAACCTACCACCCGCGGACGATGTCGCGCGGGCCGCGGACGGTGGCGCGCGCCCCGCGGACGGTGATGCGCGCCCCGCAGACGATGACGCGCTGCTCGTGCGGCAACGTCGCGTTTTAACTATATTTCAGCAGACAAACGATAGACGTCAGCGTATTCAGAGGTATGAGGATACTTTCATTACTACTGATCCCGTTTTCCGAAATTACCTTTTTCCACCTGTCGGTGGCACGTTACACAGGCTTCAACCATTGCAGCAGCCCCGGCCACAGGCGCCGCAGCCTCAGGCGCCGCAGCCTCAGCTGCAGCAGCCTCTGCCTCAGCCGGTGCCTGAGGCGCCGATTCCACCACCGCCACCGCCTCCACCACCTCCGCCGCCGCCTCCACCTCCGCCTCCGCCTCCGCCGCCGCCTCCGCCTCCGCCGCCGCCTCCTGCTGCTCCCCGCGCTGCACTTGGCTCTGATAGACAATTCCCTGTCATAACAGTTCCTCGCTTTGGCAGAGTTGGTACAGTGTTACCGCTTAATTCCAGCCAATTTCCTCAAAACAATCCAAGAGTGACTGCAACTGGAGAACGGTTGACAATTGAACAAGCGAGACTTGAGGCAAATAGAGAGAGGATGCTTTTGTTGGAACAGGTGCGATTCGGGTTTTCCCAAGTTCCTCCACTTTCACGCCGACCTGTTGGTCCACCACGGATACCGAATCCACAACCGACCCCAGCGGACCCACCAGCGGCTCCACCAGCGGCTCCACCAGCGGCTCCACCAGCGGATCCACCAGCGGCTCCACCAGCGGATCCACCAGCGGCTCCACAGCCAGCCCGGCCAGATATCATTGATTTAACTAGGTCACCAGGGTCACCAGACGATCCAGCAGCAGGCGGAGGCCCACCAGCAATCCCGGCTGCTGCTGTCGTACCCTATGTTCCCGCGGGTCCCGCGCGAGGCGGGGATAATTGGGAACAAAGCGATTTCCAGAACCCTGCCAACATGTGGCTGACCCTTGAGGTGTTGCAGGGGCATTTCAGAGTCGAGAGGGGATTACTTCCAATTGCCAGCTATTATGATTACTCGGAAAGTACGACAGTTCCTTATTCGCCATTAAATCAAATGTGGCAACATCTGAGGGGGGTATTCACACTCGCTCCGTGGTTCAATCCTTTGGATGATACTGGCGTTACTAGAGTTAGACCCGAGGATATTCAGGAATCTGATTTACAGGTTCATCAGCTTCCAGTGTATTTGAATGCCTTACTAAATCACATATACACCAATAGGTTTGGTGGTAGAGGTGTCAGATACGAGCTGCATTTTGATATTAACGTTAGGCCTGCAAATGAACTTCAAGTTTTTCACCGTAATTTCAATTTTATGGATCCCATCTTATACAGCCAGGATGGAATTCCACCACCTCATCTTGCAATCGTAATCGAACGGAGAAGAAATAATTTTCATCATGCTGTGCATTGTTGCGACATGCATGTCAACGGGTATAATGGTTCAACAGATGCTGGAGGACCTGGATTAGATTCCATCATTGCGTATCTTCAAAAGTCAATTGCAGAGTTGGTGAGACTTGGTGTGCTGAGCGACCGTAGTGAAGTTTACAGGCTCAACCTCGGATCCCTCAATCCTGCATTTGGAAGAGATAATTTGACTGAAAAAAGAATAGCTTTGCAGCGACTGGCAATAGCAATACTTTTATGTCTGACTAACTACCGTTCTCAGGGAGTTCCACGAAACTTGGATCCACTTCTGCTGGCTTGTGTTTTTCGTCATCACGGGGGGTTTACCTTGCTTGATGTTGCTAGGGCAATAATGCCAGAAAAAATTTCAAATTATAATGCCTTGGTACAATTCATTGAGTGGATGACTACGCCTGGTGATGCAATCCAATACAGTAATTGTGAATTGTATCTGAATATAGTTGAAGGAATGGGACCAACGCTTTCATTTTCGACTACTGGCGAACCTGTTGATATTATCTTACAGGATGGTTGTGGTGATGACATGTACTTGAATCCATTGCACACCGCAGATGCTCTGGAAAGGCTTTGTCGCATTTCTAGAGACGCATTGAATCGATTTTCTGAAATCCTGTACCCATTTTTCGATGTGGCAAACCTTTCATATCTTAAAATTACTACTGCACTGGAAAGAAACCTATACAACGCTACTAGGAATACGTTTGTCCTCAGAGATGAAGCACGTGTAGCCGGAAATGTATACTCTCGAGGTTTTCAGTCATTAACAGGAGTGTCTAGGTTGACGGCTGCATTCATTAGTGAAATTTTTAAAACTGCGATTGATAGGCGCTATTTAACCCTTGAAAATAATGCTGCCAATTACAATTTTCCGAGAACGACGTGGAATTGGAGACTGGGCAACTTACGAGGTGAGGCAATAAAGTGCATGGTAGGCCTGATGAACAATCCCACGAATGTATCAGAAAATCCAACCATCTCTGAGCAACACAGAGCTTTATTCCAGAAGAGAGGGCCGTTCACGTTTACTGATGCAGTTGCATATAGTGACATGCAAGAGATTGAACGCTTGATCCCATCTGTCCGATTCGATTATCGTGCACTGGTACCAGTAGGACCTGATGAAATCATGAATGTCGAAACCGTGGTGGATATATGTGATAAAGTCAGATTTATCAATGGTATATTAAACTATGCAAGGCAAATGGAATTTCCAGGTTCTGGAGATGCTCAATTGGTTGACCTGTCTTATTTGGAGGAGAATGCAAGAAATGTTACTAGCGTACAGATGAACCGTGTTGTTGATCAAATTGCAGCAGCCAGACAATATGTAATTGAGGCATACAGACTCATTTTGCAGAGATTTGAAAATGAAAACAATGCTGCATGCGATTTGACATTAGAAGAATTGCACAGAGAATTTTCCCAGGGTAGATTAATTCCCTTTTTCCACAAAAGAAATTTTTCTTGCAGCGCTTGTGGTGATGGCGTTTTCTGCCAGAATTCTTCGGAATTTTGCAATAGATGTTTTGGTGAAGCAGTGCCATGCGAGCAATGTCTTGCAGACAACAGAGAGTTCACCGTTAGAAAATTCATTGATTTGATTTCTGGTAGCAAGCCGTGTAATGAACGACGGCCGTTAACTCTTGGCCTCCACACTGATGTTCGTGCGGAAGAATTCAACGATGCTACTGGGTTTCTTGAAAACAATCGACCAACTCGATTTGGTGTGAGAGACTTCTATTCCATTGGTACATGTGGACAATATTTGAACCTAAAGTCAATTCGAATTCCTTTTACTCGTGATCGGGATAGACAACCACAATGTAATCGCAGGGATATCTTTAGTTGTGAGGGGTGCACTCTAATTCCCTATATCAAGGCACCCAGTGTTGGTGACTACAGCACGGCATAAATCTAATCATGTTACCACCATTTAAAAATTGTATGGGAACATGGGAGACCTAAGTATTACCTTGCGGATATCTCGCTCACGTCAAACGCCAAGAGCATAACTTTTGTGTGCTGCTCCATTGTTTGACGCCGCTTCATGAAGGATATTAAATTTAAAGATAAAGTCAAAGATAAAGTGTCTCTAAAGTTTTTGTATGTTTTTAATGACTGATCATTTAATTTTTATAATTTTGTGTGTAGACTAGGGTATTTAAGTAAATCATCTTGTATTCTTAAGGATAGTATAGTTAGTGAACTATGTCAGAGGGGGGTGCCGCATCGGGGAGAGTGTTCCCATTCGTAGCTGATGCTACAGACGCAAGCGTCCGTATCACTACAATTCGAAATCAATATGCAAATTTTTATATTCTTTTTACGCAAGGCGGCGATGCCAGCGACGCAATTGCATGCATCAGACAAAACTTATACTCGCCAGAAGGTGACGGTTTGGCACCGAATATTATAAGCATTCCTTCCAATTCAAGATTTTTGTCTTTTGATGAAGGAGTTGTGTTTATCACGGATAGTGAAATGGCAAGAACGATTGCAAGTTACTATGTGCAAAATATTCCTTTTGATGCATTAAGTTCAGGAAATTCAGGTGTTGTATACTATTTCATGTTTAATTCTTTCCACGCAATGGTTTTTTGTCCTAGAGGAAGAACCAACCAATGGTTTAGGAATGATAATTCGCTAACGCTTCGAGGTGAAAATAGATTGGGGCATACTGTGGATGAAGCAATCACTGATGAGGTTTTGAGGATGCGCAACTACACCAACTTCGATGATTTAGGTCCCCTCGATCCTCCCTTCGTTGTTCCGTTTGTGATAAACCGAAACATGGACAACACGTGTTGGGTGTATGTAGTAGTGATGGCACTCTACGCGAGTTATGGGGAATTCTTGATAAGATTGGACACAAAATTGGAGGAAATTTACGCAACTGATGGCGATCGACTGCGAGAGGTGGTGGACGCCGTCGATTTGGCCAGGGGTGGTGGAGCTGGCGGAAGGGGCGACTTTGTTCATACACAGGAGATGCTCCTGTATTTGACTAGATGGATGAAATTTCTCCGTTATGTAGCAAAATGCAAGACTATTGCTTGGATCGATTTGGTGGAACTCCAGGAGAATTTAATTGCCAATCCAATGATACGGTTTGCACCACATGAGCGGGTTCGAGCAAGAAGCGCTGATGCCGTCGAGGTTCTCCTGAATGTAACAACAGCGATCCGTAGGTACTGCAACACTTTAGATACATCTTATGTCCCAGTGCGAGCATTTTTCAACCGGGATGAAAACAAAACGGGGTTGGAATCATTCAAATGCAAACTTGTATGTTCGCGCAAATGCATCGATTTCGCGTGCAGACACATTGAGAACAACGTTAACATTAATTTAGAGAATGGGATTTCAGTGAACCCGTCGATTGAATCAATAGATGTAACAACATCAGACGGCATGATTCTTGCACTGCATAGTATAGAAGGAATTTCGAATTCAACAATGTGCTCTCTCTGCGGAGGTACAACGGAAATATGCCAGATGACGTATGCACGCGCAGAGATAGATGCATGCTACATACTAAACATTACACCTGGCCTACCTGGCAGAGATACCATCTGCCTTGAGAGCTCGCGTGCGGATGGGTATTTGCAGTTGGGACCCAATCTGGTTGAAGTGGTTCAAGTAATATTTGGCTTTACCCAAATTGATGCACGCGGTGCATCAGGTGCAGGGCATTATACCTCTAAACTGCGTGTCCGGATTGGAGATGATGGGCAACACGCCTATTATTATTTTCAAGATGGCGTTTCTCCACTTTTGACAACAGAAGAAGCATTCAATGAGAATGCAGTGTGTGTAATCCTCCGTGTCGTAGGCCATATTGAAGATTTTGGAGACATTTTCGATACAATTCGGGAACGTCAGAGGCAATTCGTGTCACAGAGAGATGCTGCAAGGCTTTCCAGAAACTGGGACAGGATGCGCGATGAAAATTATCCAAGGGCCCTCAGAGCAGTCGATGATTCTTCCATTGATGTGCGTCATAATGGGAATTTCTTGAGTGCAAACCAGCTGGTGAATGCGCTGGCTCTTGAAAGGGAGTTCTATGCAGGTGCGCTCGAAGACTATATGGAAAATGTGCAGGGTGAAGTAGATCCGTTTGTGATAGTTGTTTACGGTTTTATGGAGGACTTCATGCAATTATTGACTAATTTGCAAGAGAGATTGGAGAGGATCAGGGAATTAATTCAAGATTAAGATGCCTGTGCACAGCTTTGGGCTTTTAGATACCATCATTCATGAAACCACTCTCGAGCAGCGAGTATGGTGATGCAACCCACCCAATGAAAATAAATTTAATCTTTATGGTAAAACCATCACTCTTGCCTCTTTATCCTGCGCTCTAGAATCTCCACTCTTTTTTTCGCAAGGCCTGTAAGCGCTTGTTGTAGGTCTTTATTATGTTGTCCCGTCAGCAGCTTTAATTCCAGTGCATCTCCCAAAACCAGGTAGTTGCTGGCCTCTTGAGACACTGGGGTCCTCTTTCCTTTGTAAGGGTGAAAGACGAGTTGGGATTTCCCAGCTTGTTTAGACTTGTCTTTTGCATTCAACACTTTATTTTTAGCAGTGACGCGCGTTTCTCCGTCGCTCAAAAGTTGCATAACCTCCTGTATGCGCTGATTGTTTTCAGTGAGGAGTTGTTTATCTTCCTGCTCCGCCTGTTCCTTGGGCGTGAGGGTTGATCCACTCATTTTTTTTGTAAATTTTCAACCTCTTTAAATAACTCAACCCTTTACGTCTGTGTCTTCCACGCCCTCAGTAAACAGACTATGCTCACTATCAGGAGCACCTCGAGAATGATGGACTGTGTCATGCTAGCGTCTTTCAAGACAAAGCTCCCAGAGCCTGGGTCAACCACCAGTGCGCACTTTTGAGGCAACGCAGAGGGTGACTGATCCGTGGTGAAATTACCCACCACTGCCAGGAAAAGCACCCTCAACAGGTCCTCGTCTGGCAGAGATCTAGCGGCTGCAAGTATCTCTTCCCCACTCCCCACTGCCAACAATCTCTGGATACTCCCCTGCATTGCGTCCATGGCCCTGTTCCATCCGCTGCCTAAACTGGAGCCATCGCGCAGTCTAAAGACATCATCATACACTTGGTGAAACAGGTATTCAGGGACAGACTGGGATCGTACACAGTGCACACGCATGACAAAACAAGCACACACAAGAAACAGGAGGATAGAGTATCTCATGTGTGGAGAAACAAACAAGAAACTAATTGTATTTTATATATAATCATGTCTTCACGTGAAACTGTTAGTATGCGCGAGCCCAACGTCGATACCGGAGCGAGTGAAAACTCAATCGACTGGGCGCAGAACAGGCATCGAAACAAGTTAATACGGCATGACGGGCGTAAACCACCCGCCGACCAATCCATTGGGATCACGCAGAGCGCTGTGTTTTACAAGGCAAAACCTGAATGCTTGATCGGGCAATCGAAAGCCTCCAGCGTCACATACCACCCAATTGACCTCGCTGTCAAAGCGCGAGCCATGAAGGATTACAAGGTCTTGTGACACAAGCAGCGGCCATAAAGCCAAGCGCCCGGGGCAGTCCTCGTGATACCCCCAAAGAACTACGCGGGCAGAATTCACGGGATCTCCGTCATGACTTGCAATTACAGCCCAATATCGGTTGGAAAGACTTAAATTGGTCTTCAGATAATGGCCTTGGCGGTGGAAGAGTGCTTGATCAACTGCTTCTACGCGAGGCACAAATCGACAAAATCTGGCGACTGGATCAGGAGTGTAAGGCAGCCAATCCAAACGGAAAACGGTTGATGGACTAATAAAGGTTGCTTGTGCGGGGGCAGGTGGGCGGGCCTCTAATTCAGCTGCACGTTCGGCGGCTTCACGTAACTCATCCTGCACTATAGCACGTGCAGCTCTTCTGCCACCATAGTTCCATTGCAGCGATCCAGCCTGCCTAGGTCCAAGAGCAACAGGACGCTCGACTTCGTCAACGCGTTCCTCGGCGCGAACATCAGCAGCATCGTCAACACGGCTTTCAGCAGGACCACCCTCAGCGGCTCCACCCTCAGCGGCTCCACCATCAGCGGCTCCACCATCAGCGGCTCCACCATCAGCGGCTCCACCCTCAGCGGCTCCACCATCAGCTGCGCCATCCTCTGCACCCTCAGCACCCCCAGCAGCACTCCCATCAGCGCCACCATCGGCAACCGCTAGAGCAGACTCCAGCAAATGCAATGAGTTGTCCAATTCGGTTGGATCTTCTGCATCAAGGGCTTCAATCGTAATACGTACAGCAGGTATGTTGGTAGAGATATCAACGATTCTATCGCGAATAGGATCTCCATCTTCGCTGGTATCGCCTATAAATTGCAGAGTAATTTCTATAAAGCGGACAAGAGTTCTAAAGTTGAAACCGAGAAGAAAATTGGCTGCATATGGGACACGATCTCTGAACAATTCAAGATTGAAAAGCAGATTCAATTCTATAAGTGGTTCACGAATATATTGCAGAAAGTTTCTTACATTTACATTAACCCTCCCACGCACATTTGCCGACAAAACATCTCCTGGGACGATACACCGCGAAATAAAATCATTGATGCAATGCAGGCACAACCCATCTGCATAGTCATCTGGATTGGAAAGACCTCTCGGTAGGAAGACTGGTGGCATATTCAGCTCATGTGCTATCTGTAAGAGTGCAAGGACGTGCCTGAGAAGTTCGGCTCGATTATCAACATGCTCCATGCCATATCCGAATTCGATCTGGTTGAGTCTAGGGACGATTTCTCTGGCGATTTCAATCACAGCTGCCTGGAAATTCGGAGGATTAAATGGATTATACGGTTGCTCTACATTAAGAGTGTCACGGAGGTGATCGATTACTGAATCCAGAACGTTGATCAAGCCGTGGACATGGTCAGCAGCGATATCCTGTCCTACCAATACACCGACGCCGACTGGCTCATGACCTTCATCGTCAATATGAATCACTGCATTCAAAGCATTTTTTCCAGACTCTGCCACGCGCCACAACTCACCCAATTCCTCTGCAGTCAAGCGCTGATAAGAGGGGTAAGGCTCCTGTCTCGCTGCGCGTGCAGCTCTGGGAGTGCTGGGACGATTGGTTCCCGCTAAACGACCAATCAAAACTTCTCTTGACCCGCCAACATTCATTGACCGGGCTCTGCACAATTCGACCAACACACTGCGCGTGGCTAAGGCAAGACTATGACGTTCTTCCCCGGTAATCAGTGGATGAGCCGTGGCGTCCAACCCCCGCAGAGTAGCATCTGCTCGTTCCCTGAGAACTCGCATTGACTCACCTGGTTCGGCTCCCGCACTCGCACCTCGGCCACGTCTTGGACCCCTAGATCCACGCCCGCGCGGGGTGGGGCTCTCGGAAACCACTCTGGAATCGCCACGCCCGCGTCCGCGTCCGCGACTGTGTGAACCGCGTCCGCGCGATGCCCTTCTGTCTGAGGCATCATCGTTTTCTGCCGCTTGAGCGGATGCAGCTGGAGGCTGGAATAACCTTCCAAGGTCCTGAACCTGACGTTCAATATCTGACAATGCAGGCTGTTCAACTGAAGGAATCTCCGCCACAGCTTGGGGCACTTCTGCTGGTGCAGACTCTGCCCGTGCCGCTGCCGCTGCTGGAGCTGGCTCTTCTGTCCCCTCCTCTGCCGCTGCCGCTGCCGCTGCCGCTGCTGGGGCCGCCTCTGCCGCTGCCGCAGCCGCTGCCACTTCTGGGGCCGCCTCTGCTGGGGCCGCCTCTGCCGCTGCTGGTCCCTCCTCTGCCGCTGCCGATGCCGCTGCCGGAGCTGGCTCTGCAGGCAATGGGCCTGCCTCTGGCTCGGCTCCCGCGCCTGCTCCAACATCTCTCCTGGATATCTCTTCAGGTAAGAGTCTTGCGTTTTCAAACATAGCAATCATTGCTCTATCCTGATCAGCAAAAGCTGCTTGGGGCAAGGCAAGCCATTCTGTAATTGCGTTGACATGACTGAGTGATCCAAGAATATCTCGGTCGGCTTGCATGATAGTATCAAAATTTGGCGGGGAGTTTGTCACTGATGCTCGATGTGTGTCGTAATTCTGTTCCGCCATTATAGCCATCAATTCCTCAATATCTTCTGTTATACGGTAACCGCTACGTTCCAACTCCGCGTAAATGAGCATCAAAGCAGAAAAAGAACACCTGTTAAAGTCATTGTCTTGCATGTTCATCCGAAACATCAAAGGAAATCGTTTTAATCCCACGGATACGGATAATGCCGCAAACAGTGGTAGTAAACGACTGAAATGAAATTGTATCGCTTGGGTGCGAAACTCATCTTCATTTCTTCTGACTCTTATTTGATACTGAGTTGAAACATTCAATGCAAAATCATTATCAGGGAGTCTGTAATACGCGACATACACGAAATCAATGGCTGCCGACGCCCGTGCAAACATAAGTGTAATGACACAAACGTACACGTGATTTGTCATATTGGCAGTTAGCATAGATGTCGATGGTATAGTGCGCTCCAATTGAGAGAATGCATCAAAGATATTAGGAAATATCAGAACATCAGAGTTCTCTGGTAGTGATTCAACACTGGGTGAATTCAAAACCAGTTGAAGAACAGCATTATCCGTCAGTTGTTGGTGAGTCGTGCAATGATTCCATAACTGTTGAATATGAAAGCGTGTAATGGTGACTGATCCCATACCTGGTGACTCAATGATACCCCATTGCGCTTCCAACTGCAGATCAGGATCGGGCCTGACGATGCTACCTCCGGCAGCAAGCAAGGCAGCAACCTGTGAATCACCTACAGAGACGGGGTGGTAGACTTGAGCTACCTCTTCTCCTGCCTCAATTGCAGCGTCCTCTGGGGCTGAGGCTGGATCTGGAACCGGATCTGGAACTGGATCTGCAGCTGGAGCGGGTGCAGCAGCACCCGCAGCTTCGCCTCTCCGTACACCCTGGAGTAGGTGAGAAGTTTCAACATAGACGGATCTGGTAGTAACAAGCCCAGTATCACCATTAGAAAAAATAACGCTCCATCTCCCAGAATTATCTGGGTCAAGATGATCCAAACGAGCCAATCTTCTAAATCTTTCATTTGTACCAGCACTCCTTCCACTTACGATAACCGCCTGACCTGGTTCCCATGGCCCGCAAAAAGGTACTAAAACCCGAGAATTCTCTGGAACAGGAGCTGGAGCTTGATCTGGATCTGGAGCTGGAGCTGGAGCTGGAGCTGGATCTGGAGCTAGAGCTGGAGCGGGTCCAGCATCGTCCGCAGCAACACCCGCAGCTTCGTTGCTCCCTGCACCCTCGAGTGGCGGAGCAGCATAAATGCTCCATCGAGAAAATTCCCCCCACCCACCCTCAAGATCATTAACTCTCCATCTTTCAGTATCATCAGTTAAAGGAGTATCCAAACGAACCAATCTTCTACGTCTGTCATTATCCATACCATAACTACTAACGACCTGAACCAATCGACCTTGTTCCCATGGCCCTTCATAATGAATCAAAGGCGGAAGATCTGGCTGTGGAGGCCCCGGCTGACCAAATGGCTGCACTCGACGCAAAAAGCGCACCTGATGTTGTGAACTGACAGTATCAAAACCTTGGTCGCCTAGTATTGTGACCCGCCACATTCCTGAAGCACCCTCCGGATTTCTCAACGTACACTCTCTTGGCGCCTGCTGATTGATTGCGATGTAAACACGCTGTCCTTCGCTGAATGGCCCAGTGTGCTGCTCAAACATTGACGCCTGAGGTTCAGAACCTGCTGGCTGCTGCTGAAGAGGAAGTTGAGGCTGCTGTTCCTGAGGCGACACTCGCGGACGCAGATCTAGATTCGGTCCTATTGGTCGCGATGGAGTAAGATCTAGACTCGGTCTTCTTGGTCGCGGTGGAGCCATCCATCTTACATTAAGCGGCCGTCCAACTTCTTGAGGCCGCATTAAATGCGGGTACCTAGCCCTATCTCTGGGTGTTTCACCAAGCACGACCAGATCGCGTTCCGGTATCACTCCGAGACGCTCTCCATTAAAGTTGTTGTAATTCCAGGTATTGGCGTCAATACGTGCCCCCAACACGACTTGCACAACGCGTCTGTCACCTGTTCCATCCGTGTCAGTGAACTCTATTCCAACAGCCATCCCCTCGTGAAATGCACCTTCTGATTCGAGGCTCCGCCGAACTCGTGCTTCAGCAGCCTCTGCTACAGCAGCTCGCATCTCGGCAGGAGTCAGCCGACGAACACTTGAATCTTCAGATGTCGCTAACCCAGGCATACCCCATTGAATCAACGATCTGTTCCACTCAGCAGCTGAACCAGCAATGAAGATTTGCTCATCTGGAACACGTCTTGGCGAGTCCCTTCCCCCCCTATTAGCAAGCGCCTGGGCGTCTGCTGACTCGGGGTCAAAGCCGCCTACTGCTGGATCGAAACCCGCTAAGGCTACCGCCAATTGGCGGGAGGCATCTTCGTTTTCTTCGGCTTCCTCGTCTTCTTCGTCATCCTCTGCATCTTCTTCAACACGTCGATCGGCAGCAATTCTCAGCAAGTTTGCTGCCGCTGCTGCTTGCTCCTCATTTGAAGGCGCACTCTCATGGCCGTCGGCAACCACCCTCCGCCGTGCCCGATCCCTCGCCACACCCGCCGGGGTTATTCTTGGGTCACGAGGGGGGTCACGAGGGGGGGCCTGTGCTGGGGGTGCAGCCCTAGCCGCACCACGCGGTGGTGCCCGAGCCCGAGCCCCACCCCTAGGCGCACCACGCCCACGTGCTATAGCCTCCCTTGCTTCAGCGTCCCTTGCTTCAGCCTCCCTTGCTTCAGCCGCCCTTGCGTCAGCCTCCCTTTGTGCTCTTCTCTCATTGCGTTCTCGATTAGCAACTTCTAGTCTTTGGCGGTCCACGCGATTAGATTCGATATATAGATCAACTGGACGCGCCACCCTGGCGCGTAGACTCATCCGTCCAGTCTCACTGGAACCGTCTTCCGACGGGGGGACAGCCGAAGCTGTCGAAGGGGCCCTCGAAGGGGCCCTCGAAGCGTCCCTCGAACGGCCCCTCGAAGGGGCCCTCGAAGGGGCCTCCGAAGGGGCCTCCGAAGGGGCCCCAGAAGGGTCGCGCTCATCGCCTTCGCGATCAGACATATGCAACAAATAACTCGTCGACAATTGACCCATGTCAACGCACCTTTAAATACTTGGCCATTCAGTGTAAAATACACATAAATGTGAATACACAAGACACAACAATTCAAATCACCAAGTAAAAAAAGACGGCAATCCCACGCGGTGTCTGACGTGCTTATTCAAAACGGATGCGCGTGCCACTGGAATTGGAGCATTTGATCAGAAGCTCCTGCGACACGCCATCCGCGTCAACACTGAGCGCTTGCCTTTCTTCCATTGAGGCGAGAAAGGCCCTAGAGGTTGAAAACTACCTACGAGCCTGTGCTTTACGATTAGAAGAGACTGACACGGGAGGGAGGTACACGACAGACGAGTAATCAAATAAAATTCATTGCAATGGGAACAGACTCTGAAACCAAACAACCGGGCACAGCTGCTGCATCGGCATACGGGATGGTGGCCTTCGACATAGAAACCATGGGCCTCGACCCCAAAACGGACCGAGTGACGGCCGCGTGCCTCTACGGAGCCATGGACGGCCCACGACCAGGGCAGCAAATCATACGCGACGCCAGTGCCCCAGGCACGCACGTAATCAAGACATTTGTATTCACAAACGACACCCCAGAGTCTGACCTGGTCCTCCGAGAGGAGTTTATGGCGCACCTCGACTCGGCGCGATGCCTCTGCACCTTCAACGGAATCCGCTTCGACATTCCGTTTTTGCAGCAGGCGTGGGATATCCCTGCAGCACGCGTAGAGGCCTGGATCCTCAAGACGTTTGACGTCTACGAGGCGTGCAAGCTCGGGCTCAATTCCACGTTTTCCCTCGATCGATTATTGGCAGCGAATAACCTCGAAAGCAAATCCGGCTCGGGGCTGCACGCGATCCACCTGGCCAAGACGGGGCAGTGGGGGGCGCTGGGCGACTACTGCATGCAGGACACGCGCATGACGTACCTCGTCTCGTCGCAGAGCGCCATATCGCTCCCGCTGCACACGGTGCGCGGTAAGCGCCTGGTGCTTGACAGGGGGCACCCTGGAATGTTTGTCTTGTGGTGAATGTGTTCATTGAAGTGCGTGGCGTGCGAATGCATCATACCTGTCAAACCTTGATGCTGCTGGGGCAGGCGTGTGTCCTAGAGCATCATCCCACTGCCAATACTGAATGTGAGAGCGGGGGCTGGGGCCAGACTGCCCCTCACACGCACCACTGTCGGATTCAGGATTGTGCACCAGTTTCTTGTAATTTTGGGGCAAGGTGGTGCGCCAGGTGTGCAAATCCGGGTGAAAGACAACCCTGAACAGAGGGAGCAACTGATCCCCAATGTTGGATTTCATAAGAGTGCGAATCATTTCCTTGTTTGTATTGCGCTGTTCGGGCGTAACCTTGGAGAATACCCTGCGATTCATCATTTCAGCAAGTTTAGGCGACAGGTATTCAGGGGCTGGGCTCACTCTGCCTTCCAGAGTGGCCTGTATGTAGGATCGTGCGAGGATTAAGCTGCACCTAAAGTCATCCGCCCACAGCTCATCTGATGCCGACTGGACCTGTTGCATGAGACTGTCGATTTTCTTGGGTGAAACAACACCACTGCTGTACATTTGGCTCAACGCGTGGTGGAAACTGCTCTCTCTCAGATCAAAGCACCCTTTCAGCATCTCCCTGATGCCAGTCAATTGGACAATGTCTTTTCTCAGCCCTTTACACGCCACAATCATTTGGGTGGTGTAGCACCCCTTGATTGGCACAATGGCAGCGGTTTCAAAGCAGCACGCGAAAAGCACAGCCAGAATCTTTGTCTGCTCCATCTGCCCCATTTGCAGCTTTAGGTCACAGCAGCCGTAGGGGTTGAGGTACTTTAAGACATTCACGGCCATGGGGACCTTCTGCGACATGAAATGAATCTCTTTCTGGTCTTCGTCGAATGAACTATGAGTCTTTTTGACGAGTTTGCCGCCACAGGGGTGGGTGATTTCCAGGACGCGCCTTTTACGCCTTGAACATTTGGCCTCCAATGAAAATCCTGATTGTGCGGCTTGATAAAGGCTTGTCACACCATGTTCTCTTTCGAATCTTCGACTTGGAAGATTCATCGGCCTGACAGGGAGTCGTTGTTGTGGTTTTACTACTCGATCCTTGCTGTAATCTGGGGTGTCGTCATCCATCCAGTCGCCATCGTAATTGTCATCCGGATCCGACCTATCGTCCCGGTCTTCGTATGTTGGGTTGCGCTTGCCTCTTCCACCTTCCTCCTCGTCGTTTTGGTTAGCCTCACCGCATTCGTGGGCGCTGAAATGGCCTAGTCCCTCGTCTGATTTACCATTGGCTGGTGGAATCTTTGAGGGGGCGCCACCTTTCCAGTCGGGGCCATACGACTTCTCTTCTCTTCTCTTGACATCATCTATCAATTTCATTCTCTTCATGTAGTTGTCAAGTGCCTTTTCCTCTGCAATTGCAGTATTATACAACTCTTTCCACTGCAGAAAATTCCACTTGTCATTATCCCAGATTATGTAAACAGGCAGAGGGCACGCCTTCAATGGCATAGCATCAATACCATCCAAAGACTTTAGGTTTTGTCCTATAACATTTTTAAAAGACGTGGGGTACATGGGCCAGTGGAGGCCATCCTTCTTGATGAATGTGCGATCAAGGTTTGATACTGGCTTTTCCTCACCGCTCTCAGTAATGGTGTAGTAATGGAAATTGGCCTTTGCCCTTTTCAGACTGTTGAGGTCATGGTCTGGAAAGCATTCCATAATAACGAATTCAACATTGAAGGCCATCCCAAGGAGGCGCATCAGCTTCATAGACTTATCTTTTTTGGCCTTTGTGCGTTCAGATTCACTCGCATTACTTTCACTCATTTTAATGTCAATATCTATGAATGAGTTTGTGATTTTCTCGTCTGAGCCCCACTCGCCTGAAAACGAATCCATTGCCTCAACCAACATTCTGTAAATCTTCCTGTTTATTTCGACTTCACCAGACTCTCCTACATTGGTGGCCTCAGCTGTTTTACGCAATAGTCCAACCATTTCTTTCAACGTCGCATAATTTACGTGGTATGGGTTGGTGATTCCCAAAAAGTTTACAGCTTTATCCTCGGATTGCCATGCTTGTGTGCTTGCCTGTGCCTTCCTAGCAACATACAAGGAAAAATCATCCTTTGTATCATTACCAAAAAACTGATTCAGCCATTCAAACCTGAGCCAGTCGCCTGTATCTCCTATATATTGCTTTAAACGTCGCATGAATCGTGCATCGTATTTTGCAAAGTAGAATGCTGTTTGCACACACATCTTCAAGCCACACCAGTCTCTCCCCCATTTGGCATTCATTTCAAAGTCACGGCTTGAGGTGAATGCTTGAATTTTCATATCGGGAATATCAGCTGGCATGACAAGACCGAAGACGCCGACTCGGTTCATGTGCAATTCACCACTCTTTTCCCGGTCTGGGATGATGTAAGCCTTGAAATCGTTCATTCCACATTTGAATTTAGACGACGATCTGCGGATTGGAATCATCACGGCGTAAATGTTATGTGATGCATTGTCACCGTCTTCCACTTCAATTGTTGGCTTTACATCAAACCTGCGCTTAAACCTTTGAATGGCCAGATCTCTCAACTCATTTGACAAAACATGTGTGGTGATGTCGTACTGCACATTGTTTGAAGTTTCCATCATGAGTTGATTGGCATCTAGGCTGTTACCTTTTACCTGGATAAACACTGGTATGCGTGCGATAAAATTCTTAAAGTAAACGGGTGAGTTTTTGCCCAAGGGGTCATGTGAGAGAATCAGGTTGTGCTCAGAACTCCACAGTTCAAACTTCTCACCCAGTCCAACTTTTTTTTCCAGTTTTTCCTTTGTAGGTCTATACTCTCCATCTCTCTTAATTTTTGGAATGAATTTACATTCTGTGTGATATGCAAATCTCCATTGATTGTCACATACGACTTGCCACGCGAATGCCAACATCATGCTTGGTTTGTCTTCATTGCAGTACAATTCAAATGATTCGTAGACATTTTTTGCTTCCTCGAATGTTTGAGGTCCGTATGGACCTAGTACTGGCCTAAATTGGACGCCATCCCGTGCGAAATTGTCGAAATGGTCTGGGTGAAACAGTTTCAATGGTTTTTGATATGCCTTTCCACTTTCCGTGGCATGAGTGACAATCTTTTCTCTCGACCATAGAGGGTCAACGCCTAGAAATTTGTACAGAAAGTCTCGTACAGGTGGGTCTGTAAATTCCCCGGCTGCAAGTTTTTTTATATCCTTATCATGCGTTTTCCAATTTTTATAGAGAATCTGATTGAATTTTTCCGATGATGCGTCGTCAGTGTTTTTTTCTTTGCGAAGGGGTACATTATCTCTACTAAGCATGAACGAAAACGAGTTATTATCTCCAATGGCAAATATCAACCCATTGGCTCTGTTAAAACCAACGTCATACAAAATCTGGTGTGTTCCTCTGTATTTGAGCAATCTGTTCTTCGAGATAGACCATGCATTTGAATACACAATTATTCTAGTCTTTAAAATTTGGGCCAGTTGCTCTAATTCAAACTCACTTGGAAGCTTCTGCGTGAACTCTGATTTGATGTATTTACTCCATAACTTGTTTTTGAAGTTTTGCAATTCAGATTTTTCAGCGTCACCAATTTCCTTTCTCTTATCATCAATGAGTTTCCCATAATGATGGGTGAGAATGTGAAATTTCACTACAGGATCTTTTGATTTGTCAATTTTTGACAACCACTTTCGCATTTCTCTCTCAATAGTGTCGTGGGTATTTTTCCTATTCGTAAAGCCTGGCAATTCATCAGCATGCACGTTGGATTCAAAATTTTCGGCCGCCATAATTGAATGATACTTTCCAATGAACACTGTCAATTTGTCAATATCATACAATCTCTGTTTCATTGCATATTGTTGGTCGGGTATTACGGTAACAAACAAGGCAAGGAGGGCATCATTGTTTTTTTTGAGTTGCAAGATCGCATTGGTTCTGGTGAATTCCCCACTGTCACTGTAATCTTGTTTCATTTTCAACGCCAGATCAGAAATATATTCGTGCATCCCAATTCCATCTCCAGTGCTTCTCTGTTTGAAAAAAAACTCCCTAAAAATCTCTGTGGCACAATGAATGTAAAGATCGACTAATTTTACCCAAGAACTATGATATATAAACTCTCTGGTCTTTGTGATATTCAAGGCCTGCATATGTTGACATCGAATGAGATCAGCGAGTGCCTCATAGAAAAGAGGCTTGGTGTTTAACACAATGTCCAGTCTGAGATTTTCCTGATCCTCCTTGACTGGCCGTACGCTTGCAATGTTTTGGCATATGGCCTCTTCACTTTCGTATGGATTCATAAAAAAGGGATATGTAAATGACAAATCTTTGGTTGCGTCATTTGTAGCGGGCTTCATTATTCTGAACATGTGATCAACAGTTTCCAATAGGACCAGGACTTTTTTTGTTTCGATTGAAGGCATAAAAACGAAGGGGACAGTCTTTTTGCCCACCACTTCTGTATTCACTGTAATGGTGCTCATCCCATTTTGCTTGAAAACACAGATAGTAACTCCCAAGAAGTCTGCCATTACCTGCATCTCAAACAGCGATGGCACGTAATCTTCGCCGTTCACAAGCTGCAGCAGGGCCTCCCATATTACTGCAGTGACTACCCCCCCTTTTTCTGGTAACGTGTCACCCCCTCGCAAACTCTTGGAGATAATATCTACAATGTGTTTCCATCGATAGTCGACCATGGATTGAATTATAATCTTGATCTTGATGTAGAAATCACTCACCCTGACTAAGTCCTTTTTAGTGGTTTCATCAGTATGTGAATCTCCACCCGACGATTCCATGGATGTATATTTTTTCTCCAACTCCAGCCCAGTAGAATACCATTCATACAGTAAATTCAAAACAGATATAAACTCCACCTGGAGCTTTGCAGCTCCCGAAGACTGCTCGTCATCCTGGTATAATTTTGTTCTCTGCTCCTCGTTTTTATTATCATCAGGGCCTGCTTCAGTTTTTGACACGCCGTTCGCTCCCGTTTCACTTTTGCCTTCATTTGGTGCAGACCCGTCTTTGTTTTGTTTTAGGTAACACGTCTCAACTATGCACTCAAAAAACGTCGAGTCTGGCCCTGCTTTCCAATTGAAATCCTGCAAAAAATCCAACTCCTGGATAAAAAGATTGAAATCTTCATCCAAGACGGAATGAGGAATGAAATCAATTCTTTTATAAAATTTGACAGGATCCGACATGATGTTGGGTTGGGGGAAAACATCAAAATTGATGTAGAATGAATCACTGCCGACGATGTCCAAAGTCCTGCGAACAACAAAATGTGCACGATCGGGAGAGAGTCTCATGTTTCTATCCAATTCAGATTCAATGATAAACAAATTTAGAACAGTCGCAATAGTCTGCTTGTGTTTGATTCCAAACACAACACGATAATCCTTATAATATAATGTATAAGCATCTGGTAGGGGGGCAAGTAAATCAATAGTCTCCTGACACGATGTGCCAGACTCCTCCTTTTTTTTCCTCAGTGTCGCATCAGTCCATTCAAATTTTGCAAGATCTTCTTTGATCTCTTTCAGTTTCATTATGCACAACTCATAAACAAAGTCATAGAAGGATTTCAAGTCAGATAAACGCCCAATCACAGCTGAAAGAAAGTAATACTGTTCCTTTGAAATATCAAACTTTTCAATCTTATTCACTTTGTCATGAAATAGGAGAGATAACAGCGACATCCATATACACGAAAGATAATACCTGATCTCGTCTCGCTCTGATGGATATGCCTGCACATGCACAGATTCAAACACAAGATCTCGTGCGAAAACAGGGAGGTTTCGATTGTCCGATTGCGTGAGTTGAACCGAATCGAAAATCATACCAGTGTCTCTTGTTTGTTCGCGCCAATCAAAAATCTCTTTTCTCCAGTTTATTTCAGTCTTGACGTATGAATACTCTCCTTGCAGCGTATAGTTACTAGCTCCATCAATTGTGTCAAATTCGTAGAGCGAAAGATTGTTTTTCATTGTTGCCAGATCTTTATTGATTGTGTCATGCGGATTTCCAATTCTTTCATTCAATTGATTAATAAGACCATCCAAATAAGCAGATATACTTCCCAAGGTCAAGTCTTCCACTTTTGCCATATAATGGATGATATGCTTGAGAATATCGTCATATAGCCCAGTTACAACTGAATCGACAAAGTTTTCAATGGTGAAAATATGAAATGTGTACCAGACTGGGATTGAACTTGAACTAATATCGTCAATTCTACGTCTTAGAATGGATAAGTTTCCAGAGAAGGTCCTTAGCCCCTCATCCGTGAGCATCGTCGACAACTCGTAAGCGTCACGCTCATGGTTACTACTAACCACAGTCATTCGATACAACCAGGATGGAATTTGTGACTCTTGATCTGTATCTACACCCAATAATGCCTTGTTGTACTCTGGTACAGTCTCTTCATCATCCATCAAAAACATTCTGTTGCTCTCATTGTCACTATGGTCAGACAGACAGTGTTTTATTTGGGTATCTTCACACTCACACAGAAAGGCACTTCCAACTTTTCTAGCAACTTCCTTAACACCATTTAGAAATAGACGCCAACCACGCTGAAGATCCGGTTTGAGTCTCCAGGTAGCGCCGTCAACCACTGTCCGACCAAGATTACCGATAAAATCTTTATGAATGGAAAACAAGAAAAAATTATGCTTCGGGGTAAAGGGGACATTTTCCATATCGTTTTTGATACGAATGGCATATGCCAATGCTCTGTAGTCGCTGTAGCTAACATTGCGAAATTTGCATTGCTTCTGGTATTTCATGAGCATCTCAACTACATTTCTTTGCATATCATTTGCTAAATCCTCCATTGCAAAAATCCTTGTCATCTGTGCGGGACACAAAATTTCATACCCAGAATATACCTCTTTGTCTCCCGTCTCATCGCTCCCACTCTCCTCCTGCTTACAATACTTTAAAAATATAGACACTGGGGGGTTTAAGGTGCGCCGTGCAAAATCTGATTGATTTTCCCACAGCAGCCTTTTCATAGATGGTTTAAAAACGACGCAGTCAGACAACTCCTCCGCACCAGACTTTAAATCACCAATCTCTCGCATCAAACGCCGAATATTTCTCTTGACGACCCCAAAAGCTGTGTCCCCTTTCTGTGCTATGAAACTTACCAAACTTGTCGCTTTCTTTAATTTCAACAGCGTAACAAAATCTTTTATTGTCACAACAACTGTTGTGACTATAGGCAAATTTCTGTCCCGGTACAAATCTTCAATTCTATCATTGAAGTCTGAAAGAAGTAATTGAAAGCTATCCATTTCATCATAGGATACATATTTAGACACTTCGTTGAAAAAATGTTTCACGTCCATGTCCTCTTGCAACAATTGACCCCATTCGTTGTTTTTTGTCGTCTTTTTACCTTTAGTCTTTCTGGAAAGTATCAGATCAATGTTTTGCATAACTGCTTCCATACTAAGAATTTTCAAACCCTTATCAGTACGATAATTTGCATTTACAATGACCTGACACACTAAATCAAAGAGACGTGAACCGACAACTGCAAATACGAAGTCAGTCAATGATTCAACAAAGGGATACACCATGTGCTGCTTATATGTTTCGAAAGACGTTTGCTCGGCACGTAAAATTTCATCTCTTAGTCTCTGTAAATTGACCAGGAAAATTTCTAGCTTTTCTTCTTGGTCGAACCCAGCTGTGCTGGGATTCTCAATTTCCAGAATTTCCGTCAACATTCCAGTAAAGGCTTCAATTTTGAGCCGATTATTGAATCTTCTAAGCCAATCCGGTAGATTCCATATTATGACTCCGCGAACACCATTTTCTGTAGTTGCTCTTGGATTCTCACTTTTGTTTTCAACGGGTGTTATACTTGAGGGATTATCATCAGGGGTCGGACCGAGATATTGCTCGATGCCTAACAAGTAATCAATACTTCGCATGATTTTGTTTAGGTGAACCTTGATTCCAAGAAACTCTGAATCGCGATTCACACTGACTAGGACTTGAAAGGCCAATTCAAATAAGCGTAATTTCAAGACAGCCCCGACAAAATCATCAAGAGACTGAATTGAATCAGTAATCACATTTTTGGAAAATGATTTGGGGGTAACCACTTGAACAGCTTCTATGGCAGCTTTCAACTTGACGAGTTTTACTTGGAAACTTTTACTGCGCAAAATCCGCTGCATATCAAGTCCAAAGTCGAAAACTCTTACACTGCGATTGAAAATCATTATCCATGCGGGAATTCTCTCCAGCTTGGGTAAACTGACACTAGGAACTTTATACTCGGGTTTTTTAACGGGTTTAAGCGTACTTTTGCCGGGTTCAGCTTGACCTGATTTTGCTGCTCCTGGTGCAACATCATCAGACTTTGAACCTTCAGGCATACTGATAACATCCGTTGGGTCAGCCACTCCATCCATTAAATTGTACGTCCAATTTTTCTTTGCCTCTATCTTTTTGAGAAAATCCGTATCAGTAACATAGATTGTGAGATAGTACCTGTCTGATATCAACCGCATCATCTCTGGAGCCACTTGAGCTGCACGCTTTGCTGGATTGACAAAATCATCTTTGATCTGGTCAAAATATGACGATTTTTTAGACTGAAAATAATATTCCTTTACAAGGTCAGACTTTTTGCGGTCTATACCATTGCGTCTAATTATTGTATCGTTCATATCCGACATGATTATAGATCTCTGACTATTACACCATGTTTCTTTGTCGTGAAAATTTTCTGAAAATGATTTCGAGTAGAAACTGGATATAGGAATACCGCTATCCAGCAACATCTGAATCGATTCCCTAATGCATTCAAACAAGGAATCGCTTGATACACCAGTTGTTTTTTTTATCATGAATTCAGTCGCAACGCTTGAAGCACCAATAGCAATAATGGTCATAGGATTCGAATGTGTGATCAAGGCGTTTCCAGTGACCCTTTGGCTTTGCAGCTGTAATTGATGAACGGAGTCTGTAATCCTTGTTCCATCAATGAACTTTTGTAACCTCTCGTTCATGTCCTGCAAAGTTTTTAAGCACAAGATTACTTGAATCCTTACTCGTCCCAGACGCTTCCCGTTGCAAAGCAGTAAAATATGAGTTAGATCACTGACATACCTGTGTTCATCTTTCAAATGTAAAACAAATTCCATCCACGAATAAATGGGCCTGTGTTCTGCCTGTTCTTTCGACTTTTTAGGGCGCAGACTAACTGCCTTTGCTTCAGATGGATTTAACTTTTTTCTTACATCTGCATTTAAATTGAGTATGCGATTGCAAACACTCTTTTTCCCATTCAGATCCAAAACGTTTGGCTTTATTCTCCATACTTCAGTTGCCAGGAATTCCCCAGACCTCTGAACAAGATCCATCACCCACATAAATTTCCCTATGCTATCCTTGTCATCAGGTATCAAGTCTTCAAAATCCACTGGCGTGTAAGCCAACCACTCTTTGAGCTCAGCTTCCTTGCGTTTATCTTCACTTACACTGTCAGGAGGCTCTCCATGCTCCTGTCTGTATTCACTTTCACGGACCATTTCCTCTCTGTCTCGAATTGTTTTCCATTCCCGAAAGTCAGGGCCATATTTTAAAACTCGTCCAATATTACCGGTTTCACTGTTTTTTTCAATCCCATCGTAATGCAATTGTCCATCCGCTTTGATTTCTTCTACTAAGATTTTCATGTGTCCTTCCAATTTATCGAGGATATCTGCTGTTGTAATGTGATTTAGGATGCAAGCCAGAATGTCGTCGAAGCGCTCATCAAACAATGCCTGTACAAATACATCGATTCCAGTAATTGCACTTGATATTCTTTTTTCATGGCTTTTATCTAAAGCAAACACAAGGTAACTAAAGGATTTCCAGAATAGAAACCGCTTCTCTTGTGAGTTGTATAATTTACCCAAAACATCAAAAATTTCTGAAAGACTTCTTTCAGGTTCATTTAGGATTGTATAGATCCATTGTGGCATATTAGATGATACATTCAGACTCTGCTGCCCGTGTGAATCCTTGTTCACTTCTGCTATCAAATGTCCCTGGCAATGAGTATTAAACATTTGGAACCGAGCCTTAAACCTGTCAAACCGCCCATTGGATTGTCCATCGGGTTCATAATACACTATTGAAAACAACTCTCTGGAAGCTGCAAGCATACCATTGTGGATACAATGAAAGACATCCTCGAATGTAAGAATAGGAGATTTGATCAAAATCCCCCTGAAATTGAAAATGGAAAGCTCATGGGAAAACGCGTCCAACCCGCTGAGAAAGTCAGACACTGAAAATCTAGGATGTGTACCAATGTAACCCTTTAACATGTCGAACACCAATGATACATTTTCAGCGTCTGAATGGGTTTCGTTTGTAAATTCAAAAACCCACTGAGGGGTGACAAACTCAGACTCCAAAAAAAACACCTTGTTGTTCATTGTGAGACTCTTGATGTGCAGACTGGATAGGTTCTCGATAATTTCATTCAAATGAATGGGCCGCACGAACCTATTTTTCCTCCTTCCTCTATCCGTTTCATACACCCTGATGCATTTCATAACAAGGGCGACAGATCTGTCGTAATTGCCTGACTCTATGCTTGCAACGAAAAAGGACAATCCCTTGTTTGGTGCATTCATCCTCCCATATTTATCAATCAGACTGGTGTTTCCACAATGAATTCTGCGCAACACATCGATAAATCGCCCCAAATGCAACACGAAATTGAGTCTTCGTTGTGGTTCAGTCATGGTGCCCTCTACATACGCTGAATACAATCTGTCAATAGCTGGAGGTGACAAATGTTCATTGAATGCCAAGACCCAGATTGAAGACTGCACACCAGAAGTGTCATCATTATCCGCATTTACATACAACTCATCAACATCATTGACCGTTTGGGTGCTAGGATGCATCTTACGAATTTTTCTAATCAAGCTAACAATGTTCATCACTACAGCAGATTGATCAATCTCATCCGAGCGTCTCTGACTTGATAATACCTGATACACCAACACGTCGATATCTGCGTCCTTTACGGCCTGTATAAACTGGGACGTCGTATCAATCGAACGCGATTTAACTCGCGCGAGATCAGAGTTTGGAAATTCGAATTCGCTGGCTTCATGCTCGTCAATTTGCCGGTACAACTTGCTGAGATTTGCCTTAAAAATTTGAAAAAACCCATTCTCGGCTCCATGAACTCGATATAAAACCGTGTACAATACATCCACGTTGACAATCCTGCTGAATTTTATGACCCAGGTGGGGATGTTGTCACTTTTAGACGTTTCCTCTGGCTCTTCCTCGTTGATCTCCTTAAAATGTGAATCAATCGCTTCTAACACAGCCTCCAGATTTTGACGTATATCATGAAAAAACGCATCAGGGCAATACATACATGTTGAAATAACCTGGTGTGCCAAGTCATCAATCCTTCCACGCACCACTGCATCGAAAAATTCAGAGTTGTCATTAATCATTGGAGAAATAATTTTCACGGGCAAACTAGACTCCGACAATGATTTCATGGAATCAATTTTTAAAAGCAACTTTTTTAACCCGGATTGCATTTGCGCATCGTCGAAGCTCCAGTTTTCATCACGGACAAACCTGAGTCTTCTTCTGTAATTAAAAGTTGCAATCCACGCTGGGCGGGTGAATCGCCGAGCTTCGGCCGCCTTGGACCCCATGTGAACCAAGACCTTTTCCATATTCCGGTAGATGACACCAAGATCGAATGATTCATCCCCGTTGATGCCGACGGCAGTGACTGCTGCCGACTGAAGCGTAACCAATATCTCAAAATAGTTTTTAGCCAGCACAGCACTGACAAAGTCTCTGAGGGTTTTCACCTTTGACTCAAAAAGAACGTCGTCACGCGGAGGCAAAATGTCTTTCCCGAAACGGTGGAGAGGGGATTTCGTCTTGAAGCGCACCCAGCCATCAATTTCTCGATTCCCTGCAAAAGATAAGAAATCGTGCAGTCGACCCATGAACTGCATCTTCACCCCATCCGTAGAAACCAATGGATCGATCAAGGCATAGACACGTAAAACATCGATCTCCACAACCTGAAACATAAAAATCCACTCACACAATGGGTCGATATACTTTTCCCTGTCCAAAAACTCTTGCTTCCTCCGGAGGAAATCATCATAATACAGCGGAATCCCGAAATTGTCATTACTGACGCCAACACTCAATAAGCTCATCAGACGGGTCCGTATCAATTCGTTGGAATAGTCTCTTGCATTGCTCTCCTGACTCTGTCGTGCCAAGAGGACCAAGTCATTGAATCGTCCATTCTGAACCGCACGAATAAAGCCACCAAGGGAATACACAAAGAATATCAAATGTGGCCGCGCAACACCAAAATATTCCATGGAAAATTCGTATATCAGGGCAGTCAAATACATAAAAAAATCCACACGTTCTTCCCTCCTTGGCAACTCCTTTACAATTTTCTTGTACAACTCCTCCATACTATTAAACTTGGTTGTTAACAACCTGACCCACATTGGAACCTTAAACACCTCATCTTCTGTATTTTCAGCACTGTATCCAAAACCTAAAAAGGCAGCCTTGAGAGGCACCTGGACAGCCATTTGTTCGCTGGACTTTCGCTCCTCTGACTTTCTCTCCTCAGCCTCCCAGTCCTCACCGTACCCATACATGTCCTGCAATTCAAATGCACGCTTCATACTACGATAGCAAACTTTGCATTTCTCCTCGTTTGAAAACTCTGCTATCCGCTTGTAGGCGTGAGTAAACGTAGGAATGCCGCTGGCAGTCCTCTTGAAAACCCGCAGATGCTGTGGCTCTGTAAGCCCAGTGTCGACATTAACACAGGGCATAAAAGCCAATTTCCAGTTCTCACCAATCCCCCCCTTGTCAAACCACCCTTGCACCTGCATGGCCTTGATTATTCCATCAGGCTCATACGAATGTTGACTTCGCCCCCCACTATCCGCTGTAGGCAGACTATTCGTCACAACTGCATTTTTTCTCACATATTTTTCAAGATCATCATAATGGCCTAGCTTCAACAGAGTAGTAAACGGATTCCTTACCTGTGTCCTCCCATTGACACCGCATTTTACCAAGTGCTTGGAGTCATGGTAATTGATTCCCTCCGACACTTCATAAATGACATCAAGCACCTGTGATAGATTGAGCCCAGTGACATTGAACGCTTCGTGGCGCGGATCCTCTCTCAGGGCACTCCATTTGGACCCACCATATTCTACAGGATGATTTTCGTCGTGATCGGTAGAGTCACCCTGGTCTGTCTCCAAATCTTCCGCGTCGGAATCCATGGATAATAATACTGGCCAACTTTGGGGTTTATATACCCATTGGCAGCGACCCCATTAATCCAATCGATTGTTTCAGAACAATGTGCAATTCGTTAAAAAAAGTGTCCAAATAAACAGGTTGTTTACGCATGTTGATATGCAGTATCCTCGAGAGAAAAATGTCTGAAACTCTCACCACTTCCAACAACTCCACCACCACCCATGACCCGAGTGCCCCAGAGACAATCGACACGGCATCAGAAAAGCCTGCAAAGAAGGCAAAGACTGAGCGTGCACCCAGGCCGCCAAAGAGCGCAGGTGATCGATCGAAAACCGACGCACAGCCGCGCAAGAAGCGAGGCCCTGCACGCCCGCACCGCAGGTTGGACATAGAGACTATCAAGTCGAGGATAGAGAAGCTCGAGAAGCGACGGCAGCGCTCCAAGGAGCAGTTTGAAGACGCAACGCGGCACGTCGAGGGGTACCAGGCCGAGCGCAACTTCAGGGAGCAGGAGGCGGCAGCTGCCGCAAACGACGCTAAAGAGTAGCAATGAAACAGAAACCAGCAAAAGGGTAGCAGTGTCACATGGTGTATATATGAGAGACCCCACCCCCCCAGCGACCAACTCATGCCCAGCGAGCGGCATCTAATCATAGAGAGCCCTGAGATGCATTTTAGTCCAGATATGCAGTCATACATAGCACAAGAAGTAGCACGCCCGTGCAAGCAATGGATTCACGAGGTCCTCTGTGCAGAGCGAGAGGTAGACCGCGTAAAGCTTCGGACTCCACATTTTGTCCTCCTTCCAGATGTAGATACAACACCCAATCAAATGTTTAGCCGCCTTTTATTAGACCGACCGACAGAGAAATGGCAGTCCGTCTCACGTAACTACCATAATCCGCACTGCATTATGATGCAAACGACTTGCGCCCAAAAGAAGCAGCCCAAGGACGGAGCAGCTCATCTTCCCCCGGCCCCATGTCCAGGATGGATACAGCCGATTGAGCGCCGCTGGCGTAGCAGAAAGCCTGCAAACTCTTTGCACTGGCTAGCCGTTGCCACTGACACTACACTAAGGACCATGCGAGACCTCCGCGGAAAGCACATTCCCATGCTAATCTCCCTGTACACCCTTGCATGCCAAAAGATTCACGAGGAACTGGGAATCCCTCTTGACCAAATAATGGCCTATGTGCACTACCCACCAAGCGTTTATCAACTCCATATTCATTTCAAGCACCCTGTAAGCCCACACATATCACACGACTCATTTCGCATTCACTCACTGGCATCCATCATCAACAACTTGAGCATCGACTCGGATTACTACGCCAAATCAATACTACAACTCCCAGTGTATTCACATACGGAGCTTTACACTGCGCTTGGCCTGCCTAATCACAAACAGAATCAAATTCAAACGCAGGTGTGCGCAACAAAATTCATAGAAAAAATAGAAGCAAACGAACCGGACACAGGCACTGAAGAAAAGACATCGATAGAGGTAATCGAATGGATTCAGACACCGCTGTGCGCCAAATGATTCCGTGGCAACATGCAGTCTACACGCGCGCCGGTGCCAACGACACATTTGCATTTAGCCATGTGGAATCCACATACATAGAAAAGCAATTCCCAGCCTCTTTAAATGTAAAAGACATGTCGAGGGCGGGCTCCATGCGATCCACTAACTTCGAGGCCCTTCAGCAAGCTACTGTCCTCATTCTAGTGACTGGAAAATGGGCTCAGCATATCAACCTCAATACATTTACACCCGAAGGGGGCAGATGCAGGCCTCCTTCATACTCAATGTACGACCACATGGAGCGCCTCCGCTTCGCATGTGAAAGCAGCAAGCAGTGCTCGGAATTGACAAAGGACTACAAGGCTCTGCAGTATCATAGCACCTTGTGCCACTACACCAAAGGCATTGATCATTCGTGGAGATTCTTTAGTGTTGTCCCGATGCTGTCAGACACTATCATCCTACCGCGATTGTTGGAGCCGACCAGAATCAAGGGGTTAATGACATCATTTGCCAGGGCATCAAGGAAATGCATGCGGGACAGCCTGATCATGGCAGATGGGGCAAAATACAGAGAAACAACGCTGGCCAAGGTGGAAGACAGGGTATACTCGTGACTTTTTGCCAATGAAACCAAATCGGATCAACCAACCAAGAACCAAACAGAATTATACCACTCCCAATAATTAAATGTGAATTCTATTCACAGTGTGAACATGAACACACACACACTTGCAATTAGGCTACACTCTATACACTTTATTTAACACTGGTGGCAAACAAGGGCCTGTCGCGCTTATTCACCTCTTTCATCAACTGCTCCCAATTGGCCACTTGTTTCAGCGCCTCTTGCCTTGGAGCATGCCTAGAGCAGAGCCGTATGGAATGCTCAACACCAGTCAGGTGGTCCACAGCACTAAAAACCTCTGGCGCCACAGCCCCGGAGGATGTCGTCTGGCAGACTTCACACCTGAAACGCTGAGGCCTAGCCTGTGACTTTCGTCGCTGGTGGGGGCACGAGTGCTGCATCACGCCCGAGGACACTTGATGGCCTGCAGCTTCACCCGCAGCAATGCAATATTCACTCTGAAACTCCACCCCCGAGCCACCATATATTTGAACAGTGCAGCAACACGGCGCCAAAAAAAAGCGCTGGTTCCTCAGCGTCACCACACGCCCCAGCGTATTGACTGCCACCACTGCTGGTGCCTGGCAATGTGAGCACACAAATTTCACTCTGCCCCCCCCCTGCGTAAAGCAGCTTCCATCCAACCTGCATTGCCCCCTGGTCTGCAAGCTCCTCGATGCTCCACCACTGCCCAAGCCACAAGAGACACAGACGTATAGCGTCATTCCATCCAATGCACTGCGCTCACAGACTCCCATGCAGACGCGCAGGCTCCTCAGTTGTTTTCGAATGATGTTTGCTGGCAGTGGTGACACGCGCAGTATCGAATGCATGGATGCCACCATTTCATACAGGTGCCGTCTAGAAGCAATCATTTCTTTGCCTATTTCAGAACTGCTCTTGACAGAGCCTAATATTTTCACCTCTCCAGCCGTATCAACATCACCCCCTCTATCCAGGACAGCCAATTCGCTGCCCAATATCCGCTGGGCAGTATCCTCGATATGAACGTCATAGGGGATCACAAATGGAAGAGATAAAAACGCACGCACAACATCAAGCGGGACGCGCGATCCAACAGTGTGATCCTCCCGTTTTACCTTGGCCCTGTTTCTGCAAGCCCTCGTATGTTTATCCACAATTAGTTCACAGTGCTGCTCAAGCAAACCCCACTGGATATCGCATTCAGGACCCAGACTGTTTAGCATTTCCTGTCTGAAAACATCACAGGCCACAGGCAAAGTCGAAAAATATGCAGGCATTCCAGGCTCCCTGAGCACAACTTCATATTCAGCAGGCATGTATGCGGGCACCACGTAGGCACAATACTCCATAAACGCCATTGTCATCAGGTTGGGGTGTGCCTCACAAAACCCCCTGCCTCCCCCCGCAGTCAGCAGCCTATGAATCCACATAAAAACAGTGACACGCACAGGGAAAGAGGGAAATTTCATGGATGATGGAAACAGACCAAGCAGCGATCCCATCAGCACATTCAGCCCAATCTGATACCCATGCAAATATTTTCCGCTGCTTTTTGTCACTCGTTTCATGCATGGTAGTGCTTGAAAAAGCATGTGTGTGACGTAGCAATCCTCAGCCAACACATAGGGAAAGTCAACAACTGGCGCCGCCTGGTTCGATTTACCGCCTCTCGCACCCATCGCTCGAAACGCCAGCATGACACTGCGCAATTCGAAGCCCAAGTCTGGCAGAGTCCCTTCCTGCGGAGCATCTGATATGCACAGGACCATTCTCCTGGCCAATGCCCTTCGATTCTCAATCTCTTCCTTGCCATATACGCTGCAACAGAATCGCAAGTACGCCACAGCTGGGATGTACGCATCAATGTGCGCCTGTATATTCTTACCATACCCCAATCGTGCCATACGATGGAGAGATGTCAGCCTGTCATTCAACCAATCATCACAGCAAAACGAATCCACTGGTTCCAGTGAAAGCGAATCTGCATGATTCTGGTCCAATATACCCCCCTCGGACAAGTGTCTTGTCAGCGCGCCAGCGTCGGCCGACCAGACAGATTGCAGCGTGTGGAACCTCACGCCAGCATCTTGTCCGAGGGGGGTACAAAATCCTCATACGCCACCCTCAGCTGCTGCAGATGCTTGACCCCTGCCACCATGTGCACCCTATACCTATTCCTCTGATGTGACATGATGGGGAGGGGCATGCACTGCCACTGGGCATTCGGTGGGCAAATGAGCATGCAGCTTCGCGCATACTCCCCCGGCTGATTGCAAAGGTTTCCGTAATGCTGTATCAGCCCCTGCACGCGCCTTCCGCTGTAGCACGCATCGTAAAAGAGCTTCTGGGTCGTCTTTCGGTAGCAGAGAACACACATTTTTGCCCAATTCCCCCTGTCCACCCTCGTGCCTGGAAGTTCAAACTGCACCCCGACAAATGGAGCGTTTCTGTCGATGAAGCGACACTCGCAGACTTCACCCAGAGCACACGGCAACTCCCCAGCCGTAGGTTCGCGCATGAAGGACTCTTCATACGACTTGGTAACCAGGGGCACCTCGTGCGCCGGCTGTGAGACGCCACCAAAGAGGCTCTCCAACATGGCCTGGTATGGAACACTTGACAAGACGTGGTCTAGTTGCAACTCCACTGGCATTGCAGGTGCAAAACGAGAGTCATTCACGCGGCGCTTGATGACATCCACGATGCTATCCGAGCCATCCCATGCTGATACCTTTGAGAGGTCAAATGTGTCTGAACCATGGTTGGCACCACCGGGGCAGTCGTTTACAGACAAGGCCTGTGCCTTGTCGCATTCATCCAAAAGACCGCCGAGTGTTTCCTTGGGCTGCACTTTGCGCCGTTTACTCACAACAGTGCCCTTACGTTCTGCCCAATCAGATGGAAACATGCAGATGAAATATACCCTGAAAATCACACTCACAACACGCCATTTTGGGCATTTTTTTTTGCGGTATATGCCAGCTATCCTGGGATAGGAGAGTACAAAGCCACCCCTAAATTAACAAAATAGACCACCGTGACAATGCACAGTCCAGCTAGGACTGGGTCAGTCTCTGAGATCCCCTCTATCTCTTTCAAAAACCAGTCCGAGGATGCCTGAGCTAAAACCAACACACACAGACCAGTCCACAACGGATCTTGTGGCAATATCAAGGTGAGAAAAGCAAACCCAATAGCCATGATGTAGGACGATACACCCCAGACGCTCAAGCTTGAAAATACTGCGTCACTGGCCTTGTACAGGCCATAATCTAGAAAGGTTTTCACCTCGTTGAAATGGGTTGACACTTCGTGTACAAAAAAGAGTAGGAGTACTGGCCAAGCAAGGGTGAGTTCACCACCCTGAATCACTCCAAACGTTACCGCGCAAAGACAGTTGACCCCTGTGAGATTCATAGTCTGCCCAAACAGCCCACTTCCTCCAAATGCAAACCCCAGAGACACACCTGCCAATGGCACACCATACTCTTGCAGCATGGCACTGACCCTGTCTGAAAACAAAAACGAAATCCTTGATGCCAAGGAGGAAGTGTCGTTGCCCAGCCACCCTTTTACTACAGGTGCACTCTCTCCTATCATGAGTAATACTAATAAGTTTATCAATCCCAGCCCATCCCGTGTTTCCCCGCTCACAAATTCGACCCCCAGTTGAATGACTACAGTCTGAATAAGGTTGTTCAGCAAGTCCAACGACGCATTGAACCCCTGCACTTTGGCTGGCCCCAAGCACAGTAACACGTGGATGGAAAAAATCACTACGAGCAATTCACTCAATGAAAAGTACCTTTTCAGAAACGCCTGCACCTGCGATCCAACCAAGAGCGTAGATGAGCGCTTAACCCCCTGCAAAAAACTGTCCCTCATGGCTGCCAACTCTTCCCATTCCCTGGACTCCCCACCGTCCCTGCCAGTCTGTTTCATCTTTGCAGAGCCCAAAAAGAGCAACAGTTTAAGTACACAAATCGCACGCCTCAACCAGCGTATTTAAGCCTCACATCTGAGCAACTGCAGGAATGAGTCACTCGCCACAACTGCAGCAACAGGCAACCTCTGGGGGAAAGCCCCCCTCTTGCGAAGGCATCAAGTCTGATGTGCCAGAGCACGAGACCCGTGGAACAATCATGGAGCGCATACTCCACATCAACATCACAAACAGCCTGGGCAATCTAGCACTTGCAGGCCCACACGGAGGAATATGGAAGCCAGTGGACGGCCTCCAGACCAAACTATTCGCCAATCTAGACTCAGACGCAATTGATGCCAGCGCCGCCACCACTCAGCTCAACTGCGCAGTGATTCACAAAGTCACCCTCTTGGAGCACCAATCGACCTTTCCCGTCCCTCTGGGCGTCGAGATCAACTGCGTCCCATCGAGGGAGGTCACGGAACTGGGTCAAAAGTTTGCATACACGGTTCTGCCCCACTCTGTCAACTCCAATGCGCACACTGTTTACGAAACCGAGATTCTCAATGACGAAATGTACGCGTGGCACAAGGAGTTCCCGACCTACACTGCCGCAAACCTGGACTCGGAGGGAGTAATTCCGGTAAATGGTCAACCCTTTGTGTTTATTGACTGTAACCACCCTGTTGTATCCCTCCTCAGGCACAATTCACACCTCATCGGATGCGACATCGACACACAGAAGAAGATTGAGGGCCAGTGGTTCAAGATTTCGCGCCAGGTCCTGCAATGCTGTTGCGACACACTCCGCCGCAAGGTGCTGTCCAAGGTTACCTCGCATGACCTCAACACCCTGAGCCTGCAGATTCACAGGATCAACGCAGACGGCTGGGAGGATCTACAGGACGGCACCATTGCCATGCGCAACTTCAAGCTCAAGAGCGGACTGACTGCAGAGGAGGAGGAGGAGGCGAAGCGCAAGCACCTCAAAAACTTTGTTAGCACCCCTTATAGCTACCTGGCTCGGATCAAGATTCGCTACGAACTCCCCACCACCGCGTGAAAAACACGCCTTCTCCTAATAATTTTTTCGATACAACACAAATAAATGTCCTCTAAACTGCCCCCCACCTGCCCCAAATCAACAGCGCGCGCACGGCATTGGAAGAGGTTACAGGGAATAAATGGGCAACTGCAAGTATATAAGCACCCCCAGTCCAAACACACGACGGCATGTCCGCAGTAGAAGGCTCAGCACACGACAGCCGCGGCCAAGGCTACCCATCCTACATGCCCGGGGTCGACCCGGGCATGCATGGTGGCGGCACATACACCATGCAGGGTACGGACCCCACACTCAAAGACTACGAAAACATCTTTGGCCCCTCGGCCAGAGATATCAAGAGCGACCTGCAGCGGTACAAGCGCCACGGGCGCTGGCACCTGCCCGATGCACTCAAAGGCCCCAACCAGTTCCTCACTGACCGCATCGATGGCCTCATCACAGATGCGACAAACTCGCCATTCACCACAAAGATCCTCCCGTACAAGTACCTCCCCAACCCAGACGCCAAGCTCAAGTGGAATGTCTGGTCCTTTGACGAGGGCATGGCCACTCGCGTCCCATACGAGTCCGCCGCGCGCACCCTCACGCAGACTAAGCGCTCCTTTGCAGGATACGTGGTCCGCCAGGGTCTGGCCATTGTCCTCGAGCACAATTTCATGATGTCGGAAAAGGGACGCGAGAATTTCCGCAACCAGCTCCAGCAGCTCGTGGGCAGCATCCAGTACACAAACGACCTTGACGTCCACGTCGCCCTCGTCATGGCTCCGTCGTACCAAAAGACGATACGCGAGCGCTACTATGTAGAGGACAAGACGCCGACACAGGTTTGCAGGGAGTTTGTTGACCTCTTCGGCTTTATGCAAAAGAATCAAAACGCACTCGACATTCTCATCGAAGAGGGCAAGGCGCAGCTAAAGAGCTGGGGCGGCCCCATGCCCGACTTTCTGCTTTGCAACTCGAAACTGACGTTTCAACTCACCATGACGCCCGAAAAGACTTCGTACCTAACGCAGGGCACCGACGGCGTAAAGCGTCTCCGCACAGGACCAGACATTGCCTCGTACCGTGGCCTCTCCATCGTCCACTCCAGGTGCTTTTCCATGGACCCGGGCACCCCACCCAGGGACATTTTGCGTCGCAGGGTCCGTGTCGCCGAGTACTACCGCATCGTCCCCCACAAGGACAATTGGCGGAGGGAGTTTCAATTCTACAACGAGGAGCGCGACACTTGGTTCACGCTCTCATTCAAGGAGCTGCTGCAAATGGCACTGCACCCGCACACCAATGCCCAACTCCCACCACACGCACACCAAAATCACCAGCACATACAAAATGCCATCAACTACCTCAGTGGACAGGCGCCAGGCGGGGAAGACCACGATATGCACCACGGGGCCGAGCTGGGGGCGCAATTAGTCCACCCCGAACACAGCATTGCCGTTGCTCCACCCAATAACATGCTGGGGGCACAATATCTCGGACTGAACATTGACGGAGTGGCCGAAACCGCAATCCAGGATTTGCTAGGCAAGGTGGCATGCGCTGCACTCGACTCCACGTGGGCAAACTGGGACCCCAGAGGTGAATTCGTCACTGACAACATCATTGTTGCGTTTGGGGCCGTTTCATGGCAACAGTTTTTTGTATCCAATAGAAGTCCAGCCGTCAGACATACAAATGCGTTTGGTGCGTTGACAGCAGTTGCTGCAGCTGCCTTGGCTCCTGGAACTGATGTATACGTCCCTGCAGAAAAGTATTATTTCCCTGGCCTTGCAGCGGCTACAGATTGGGACCAAAATGGTGCAGAGCCATACGGAATCCGCGAATGCACCACATACAGAAACAAGATTAATGCATCAAATATTCAAGCACTGCGGGCCACCGTGCAAATGGCAAATGCCAATTACAATGGCTTGGGACCTGGAGTAATAGGGCTCAGTAATGTCCCTGCTGTAGCACAGAGGAACATGAATGCAGCAAAAGAACAAGCCAAAGTGACAATGTCTATGCTATTCCAGGCAATTTGTGAATATCCAAGAAACATGAATGATTTTTTCATCAATAGAAACTACGATCCTGCCCATGCTCTTGCCATCTACCCCACATTTGCAAATGGCACAAATGTTGCCGGGGCGCACGCTAATCGGTTCAAAGCGTGCATCCGCTTCCGCAACTGGATGCGCTATGGCGTGGCCCCAGATCTTCTTGCAGATAATAGATATGCAGTTGCAGGAGGTGGTGCAACTGATATTACAGCAGTCACTAATAATATCATGGAAAATGGAAATATTCGCTGGGATAATGGTAATGCCATTATGCCGTGGAATAAAGTGCTGCCAACACACAATCATTTTGGATACCAGGCAAATGAAACTAACAGCTCCCCCTATCACTACAGTGCATTCAGAATCAATCGTGGTGCTGGAACACACTCAATAAACAACAATGTGATTGGCCCAACGCTAAATTCGATGAATGTTCCTGCAGACACCGCACTCTCAACCACCATGTTTTCAGAATGCAGGGACCATGGTGGCGCATTCCTCAGGGAGCCTGGAGCATTCTTGTCGCCAAACCACTTCCACCAGGAGAATGATGCATACACGTACTCATCCGTGGGGAGTTTCATTGGAGCCAACATGATTCTCACCACTGGAGTCATCAATGCTCTGCTGAGACGAAATGCACCAGACCCTAATGTCGCTTTCCTTGAAAACACCATGCTCCTCAGGTTCCTCCAGGACAGATCCAGAATCCCAGATGCATATGTTGACAGACTGTTTACTTTTCTAGAGAGAGCATGGAACCAAGTCTACACCAACGAGGAAAATCGATATCAAGCTGATAAGAGGCGGGTAGAGGAAATGGAGCGAAATGATGTTGCACAGCATGGTGTAGGTGGATATCAACCGAACACAATAAATGCCAGAAATGCACTTGTACCTCCTGCTCCATTCAACAGGATCAATCTCACCAGCAAATTCTTCCGCGAGAATCTAGCAGCTGCACCTCCTTTGTTAGCCGCTTCACGCGACGATGATTTCAGGCTGTTACTCGAAGACATGGCAAATACCACTGGACACACACACGGTAACGACAAACGTTCCTACGTCTGGCTATGGTCGCACACGACCAACACAATCGACGAAATCTGGTGTGCTGATCCCGCTGATTTCAGGTTAAATCTGGACAATGCTGCCGGTGGTATAATAGCAATGACTGCAGCACAACAGCAGGCAAATTTCCCGGACTTCCAGGTGGGCGACCGTGGAATTTGGATGTGGCAAACCCATCTTGATACTGTATCAGCTGTTGCAGCATCCTCTGCCCCAAATCACCCGCTTCAACCAAGACTTGATGCAGCCGGTGCAAGGCACTCAGTTGTACCAGCACACAAAACCGCCTGGAAAAACCAGTGGGCATTCAGCAAGCCCATCACGACCCGTCCCACGCAAGTCACAATGGGGCACAGGCGCAAGGAAGTGATTGATTTCCTCCTCCAAATCCATTCCCGCCTCGTCATGGATCAGTCGGAGCCCCCGCTCTACCATTCCAACTCCAACCCGTACTGGGATCGCCAGTACCACCTGCGGCTGGCAGACAGCCCGTTTGCACGCCAACGTACGCGTGCACCATACTATCACAATGTCCCTGGTGGCATCTATGCGTCACACTTCCCCGCGGAAGCTGCTCCAGTCGCCGGCGGGCCCCGGGTGGGTCTGCCCGGTGAAAACGACCCGAATGGCGGTGGCGGCGGCGGTGGCGGTGGTGGCGGTGGCGGAGGGGGCGGTGGAAGACGAGCTCCCAGGGGCAATGACATTCTCAAAAACATTGAGCTAGTCATTGTCCGTCCAAACATTGAGCACCACATGCTGGGCATCATCATGGGTCAGGGCGGCGAGCCTTTAGGCAACACCCTGTGGGGCCAGACTGAACTTTCATGTTACGACGACTCAATGCACGGCATTTGGGGCATGAGTTACAAATACCATGAGAGAGCCATTGTTTTCAACGAGAAAAACCTCATTCGGCTCTGGGACGTGGCATACGACGGCTACAGTGGCGGCAAAGACTCTACCAATGTGGATTGGATGAATCGCCAAAAATTAGACGATTGGCACAATGCTACGCAGGATATAACCCAGAATTACAAGGGGCCATCCATGATGGTAATGGCCTTTCTACACGATCCACACAGCGAAGAATTCAGGCAGCAGTTTAACCGCAACTGGCCGTCGCCAATCGTCTACCACGACAGTTATAATTACAATCGCGCGCCAGACGACCAGAATGACAATGGGGGTGACTTTTCCCTCACGCTGGATTACAACAACATTCACGTGACAAACGTCAAAGACATGCGCGTCTTCAACAAGCCCATGTACTCTGCATACGGCAACTATTACAACCTCATGCCAAACTTCAGCGCGCTTCACAATATCCGCAAGCCCGCAGGCCCCACAGCAGTGGAAAACAACACCCATTTCGACTCTCTGGCCTTTCAGGGGACGATGAAGACGATGGAGGACGGCAGGGAGGTCGAGCATACCCAGGGAAGCGGGCACCACGGACCCGACTGGATCGGGGTGGCCTCTATCCGCTCGGGCAAGGGATACAAGATCTCAAGCCAGCCTGGGCTGCAGAGATTGATTTAGTTTTTCTATATTAAAAAAGATATGTTCAAAAAGTAATGTGTCACGTGCCACTCACTTGCACCCGTATTTGAATCTCTCGAATAGGAATAGATCATTAGCAAATGCACAGGGACCACACTGAGGCACGCCTCATATGGGGGGCTGGATCCCTTGGTTTCATGCTTACTCTTGTCATGGTGGCCAATGCAAGCTCAAGCATCGTGTTCAAGCAAGAACACGACGGAAACAGTACTAGTTACACCATAGACACCTCGGACTTGCCCGAGTTTCTCCTGCACAGTCTAGCATACTATGTCGCATGCTTTGCCACGACAGTGTTTCTCCTCATCTGTGCCTTGATAATTCTCAGCTTGGCCACGCTGGTCATGGAGCTGCTAGTTGAATTGTTTCACTTTATCCTGACACGTCGGGCGGAGAGAGCTCACATGCAGCAGGAACAAGCACAAGCAAACGAAAACTTGGACATCTACTGCGACTCCTGGAATTACAGATGAAGCATTGGTATAAAGGACAGCATGCAAAGCACACCCTTGATGTCCTACCACTATGTCTATCCAGTCCCTCCACTACCACCGGGGACACATCAGGTCGTCTACCACGCAGTGGGGCCAAGTGGCCCAAATGGCACGCAGCAGTTCCCAAAGCTTTCTGATTGTGACCTGGTGGAAATTCTGTATCCAATGATATCTAATAAAATCATGCACGTGTATGCAAACAAGGGATCCAAAGAACTCAACGCGCAAAACATCCTGGCTAATATAAACTGTATAGTGTTGACCGCCAAAGACATTCTTCTGAACGTGGAAAAGGCACATGGATATTGCAGCTGTGAATGTCTGAGGGCACTTCGCTGGGTACAGACTCAAAAGGGAAGGGCAGGTGATTTGGTTTTCAAGGCATTGATGATTTGCATGGATTTCGCTGCTTTGATGATTCAACTCAATTGCATCAAAGACCTAAAAGCAAAGAGTCAGACAGAGCATTCCATTTCAAAAGTTGACCCTGCGCATGGCGTATATCACACCTACGCTCCCAGACCCACAGCCCCTGCTTATACTTTCCACGACGAAAACATAAAAAACATATGGGATGAGCTTCGAAAGATAGAAGAAAGTGAAAACAGTGTGCGCGAACACATAAGGAAAATACTTCAAGGTAAATAACAAATGACAATAAACCATTTATTAGCTCAAAGCTCACAGAGCAGGATCAAACCCCTTTCCCTTGACACTGTCCTCAAAACCAGCCCAGAAATCAGCCTTGTCACCCTCACCACCCCCTGCGCTTGCGCCCTCTTTGGTCTCCTCGCGCCCACGCTTCCGAGACGCCTCAGTTCCAAATTCGCCCGTCATGCGCGTCTTGAGCTCCTCGTGCTCCGTCCGGAGCTTCTCAAACTCATTCAGCCGCCTCGAGTGAGCGGCCGACGCGCACACCACCACCTGCCACACACCAGAGTCTTCAGCCGTGTTCTTGACCAAGCGCTCCATACCCTCCTTGAACTGTGACCGCACTGCCTCGTTTTCGACGCTGTCATCGAGCCACTTGGCAATGACAGTGTCGAGAGAGGCCTTCATCTCTGTGCGCTTACCCTCCGTCAGCTTCTCCACTTTTTGCCGTGCATTCTCTAGCTCCTTCATCAGTTTCTCCCTATCCGTCTGCAGGCTCTGCACCTGCGTGAGGATTGAAGTAAGCTCAGCCTTGGGCGGTTCGGTAGCGGACATTCCCGTCTTGCATTGTGGGGGTAGGAACGCTTAAATACTCGAATGCCCGGGTGACTCACTGCATCAGACTACCCCACTGCTCCTCGGAGACACAGATTGTGCACGTCGTCACCTTTTGCCCGGGAGAGTAGTACCTGTGCCTCCCAGTGGAGAGCACCCGCAGCACCCCGCCAGTAGTCCCAGACACATGCCACACGTGAATTTCATCCCCGTCCTTGATATCCAAAAAGTGGCCCCGCACCCAGGAGGGCTGATGCACAATCAACATCCTGCCTGACCCGCACGGACCATCATCGACCAACCCAAAAAAGCCGTGAATCTCCATGGCATTGTAACAGCTCGGCGTGATCCGGCGGACCCTCTTCTCCTCATCCCCCATGTCTAATGCAGCTGAAGGCAACAGCGCCTGCATCACACCAGACGGTCGATCCCTGCGCTTACGGGAGCAGATCAGCCGCCGAAGCTTTGTTATCCACCCGTACCCCTCTGTCTTTGCCGCGCGCTCTACTGGTCCGCTTGGCACGTCAGAGTCGCCACGGGGAAACTCACGCAGCCTCGGATAGGTGGGAACTCTGCCATACTCCTCTTCATGCTCACCGCCATCTGCATAGGGCACATGCTTCTTTTGAGGTGCCCACGGGGGCTTGCCCTTGCCCTCGCCAGTATGCACATTGTGCCAGGGCGGTGGGGTATCCTCATCCCTCCGTGTAATATCCCGAAACTTGTATTCGTGCTCACCAGTATCCATAAGATAGATAAACACAGAAACTCGAGTTTGTATATATACACACTGCAATCTAGGATAGCTCAATACACAATGGATGCACTGGATGCCCTGAGCTTGTGTCTATCTCATCTGGGAACACACTTGGACGTCATGGAGGGGGTGGATTGCCTCACTCCCAGACCACAATCACCCAAGTGTGCCTTTGTTGTCCTCGTCATGAAGGGGGACTACTATGTTCCAGGAGCACTCGTGACTGCCCACAGTCTGAAAAAGTCAAGGACCCAACACGATGTGGTGTGCATGGTCACAGACGATGTGTCAGCAAATGCAAGGCAGACACTGAAGCTTGTGTTTGACAAGGTGGTTGACATTGACTACATAACAGCACCTTGCAAACCGCTACACGGGGACTATCAACAGACGACTTACGGCAAATGGATTGGGCAGGGGATGACTGCTTTGCGCTGTCTGTGGTTGTATGAATACCCAAAGGTATGTCTATTGGATGCAGACATCACCATCATACGAAACATGGACTCGGTATTTGACCTCCCTGCGCCGGCAGGCTCGTTTACAAACAATTTCCACCGATCACACTTCATGTACCCCCAGCATATGAAACACGGGGACCCCGTACCATCAGAGTGCATCATGGAATCACTGAATACACCCGGCGCATTTGTCTGCATTTTTAACTGCCTGCTCCTTGCTCCTGGCGTAGAGACATCCCGAGAGTTTTTAAAATACATTGACCACTACTCCTCGCACGGCAGATCCCTTGGTTTCAAGTGCAAGTCAGTCCCCCAAGAACAAGTAGTGTCCCACTTTTTCGCACATTGGATGGGCCAGACGTGGTCAGACATTTCGCTGCAGTACCAATACATTCCATGGAAGCACAAGCCAAAAAGAGGCCCCCCCTACCTACTCCACTATTTTGACATTAAGCCATGGGCCATGCACGTAGATGCATTCCCTGATCTACAAGTGTGGTGGGCCTCGGCACGGGAGATCTGCGCCAAGCACCCAGATGCCATCCACTGCTTTCCACCAGACAGTGTTCACAACATGCAATTAGTCACAAAAGATACAGGCAGAGTTTCCTGCTTTTTCTGCGGCAAAAATCACAACTTTATTGACTTTTATCGAAACATTATCCAATGCCCGGAAATCACTGAAGTGACAGAGCACTAAACCAGGGGGCATCATACAAAAAGCAGACCCATGCAAAGACAAATGACCATCCTCCAGGTCTCCAGCAACACAATCTTTGCCCTGTGCCTGTCACAAGCGGCAGTAATGATTGGCGTCATTACCTGCTACCCGCCAGTGCACGTGGAAATTTACACACCGCATCCAGTCATCATCAATGGCACAATCCATTCGCCCGACGGCCCAAAACCCACCACGCGCATCACAGTGACATCCCTGGCTCTGGCCATCCAGTTTTCCCTCATCTCATGTGTGGGAGCCCTCTTCTCGACCACCACCACCGGCCTCATTCAGCGAAACATTCTCCAGCACGACGCCCAGTATTCACACGAAGTCCTCTACGAAACTGGGCTCTGGGACCTCATGTTCTGGACCTTCTGCTCGGGCACTCATGCGCTCCTCCTCCTCATTGTCATGTCCCCGTCCGACATTTACGCGGTGGCACTCTCTGCCCTCCTAATCATCTACTTTCTCTGCCGCCTGTGCCAGCCACGCATCTCGCAACTCAACATGACCCAGGAGAACCTGAACCTCCTTGGCTACTGGGCTGGGCTCCTCATAGCAGGCTACAACCTCCCCGACGCCCACACGGGCAGACTCGCGGCGCTCTTCATCATGTGTCTACTCGACTACATGCTAGGCGTAGGACACACGTGGGATGTCACCCCTACAATGGACACCATCACCAACTGCCGCCTGTTCTGGGTCTGCTCCGCCTCCTTCTGCATGGCGGGGCTCTATGGCGCCTGGCATGATCACCTGTTGCTCGAGAGAAATGGAGGGTAGCAGGGAACAGCCACCCACTGATAATAAACTCCATTACATGGAATTGCAGTGCCTAAAGACTGGGGATGGTACACGTTATTTGTGGCAGAAGGCACCATTCGCTGCATAAGACGCATTACAACATGATGGTTTTCTGGATGGACACTGTCAAATTCCTCCTCGTATGCAATAACTTTACGTATTAGAGTATCCAAGTGACTCTCTGCAGTCCCATCCTTTACATATTGCTTGATGTTTTGATACTCGTTTTTCAACTCAACCAGCAATTCAGCAAAAAGCCTGTGTTCTTCAGCACTGCCCCCATGGACAACTGCTTTTGCACTATGGACTACTCTTCTGAAGATGGGGATAATTCCAGTTGACACATACTGCCTCTGCACATACCCTCTAGGCTGCACCTCCCTACACAAATGGTTTGAAATGCTCATGACACCACAATAAGTCATCCTGCTCTTTAATACTAACACACACATCAAGATTGTCTCATAAAGGAACCTCTACGTACAGGGACAGCCCCGGGCCCAGGGGGGGCATTGTTTGTCGGAAATGCATTGCTATGCTGTACATGTCCTAGTGCTGTAGCAAGTCCAGTAAAGTTTACTGCAAGCGTTAATAAGATTGGAGAATCTTTCTTTGATGTATTGAAATTAGATATCAAACCCAAACTAGCAGTGAGTAATTCCTTCATTCCTTCTAGAATTTGAGCATCAAACCATCCATGTACAGGTTGCATGGTGCTGTAGGGAGTAATATTAAAAACCGAATAAACTCTAAAGAAATCCTGAAACTGAGTCATCACGGGATTCAACCCAGCTTGCAAAGTCCCCGCCATACTGTAAGCATCAAAATGCTGCAAAGCCTCCTTTATAGCATTCTCCAAACGATCCTTGGCAGTCTGCTTTTCAATTGACCTACCATTCACAACAGCCTTTGTCGCTCTAGTCACAAATTTCATCACACCCCCCGCACCAGCATCCACATAGTAAACCCCAATCAAAGGCGCCTCCATATCCACCCGAATCACGGGCACCATCTGCACCCCACCCCGTGCCGCAGTCGCTTGTACGCTCATGGGGCAAGGCTATCTATGGAGTGTCTTTAATATCACAGAGACACTTAAAAATCAGATAAAAAGGCCAGGCGATTTAGACGAGTGGCTGTGACTAGGTCGATGAGATAAACTTACAGCTTTGAGGCATTATTTAGGTGTGGTGAGCTGCACTGCTGTTGGGATGCTGTTGTCTGTGTGTGCGTTAGCCATGCTGACTTACTGCTCTGCTGCAATTTGTTCCACTAATTCGTCCAAAATAGAAAGTCTGTACATAGTTGACCAGTTGAATTACAGGCTCAGAATTGTTTCTCCATTGGATACTACCACTTCTACGCTGGCAGGAAACGGTGTGAGTGCTGCAGTGGACGGCTATGGGTCATCAGCATCCTTTAAAACGCCTGGTCACTCAGCATTGTCACGGGATGAGAACACATTGTACGTTACTGATGGTCCATGTATCAGGTCTGTCAGACTGGATGATGGCTTTTATCAAGTGAAAACAATTATTGGTAACTGCTTAGTTTCTGGGAATGTCCCTGGGAGTGTTTCCGTTGCCAGGCTTGGGGACACTCTTAAAGTTGCAGTTGATGTGGGAGACAGAGGCTTGTTTATAGCTGATTTTAGTAATGGCAGGGTCAATTACTTCAATTTTACAAATAATATTTTAAGCTATTTCGTTGGGGCCACTGGCGCACGATTTACATATTCCTTTTATCAACCCCAGGCTTTGTTTGTGTCAAATAAAGGAGATTATGTGCTCTTTGCCCAACCCAACTGTATATTTATTGTGAACCTTACAAGTTCACAGGTTGGTGTATTTGCAGGGAATCCCCCAGGGGGGACAGTGGATGGCGTGGGGACGTCGGCCAAATTCTTGTCTGTCACGACTATTCTTGCAGCAAATGAAACCATGCTCTACGTGGCAGACGGTTCAAATAGGATTTTACGTGTTATATCGTTGCCAGATATTACGGTCACAACAATTTCAATACCATACACATCGGACTTTTTGAATATAATGTCATTGTCAATGAATGGTCTGGTTATGTACTCTGTTGTTGGATCTGTTAACTATAACTATTATGTGAAGGTTAACATATCTGCTCGAGCTTATACCAGAAGTGGAAATGTGGTTGCTAATGTGGCTGCTGGGTATGTAGATGGAAATATAGCCTCTGGCAGTGTCAGGTTTAACAAGCCTACTTCATGTAATATTGGCAACTTTTACAATTTATCCACTTGTTCCAGGTGCGATGTGGGTAAATACCAGAATATTTCAGAGAAAACACTAATGTGTGTGACTTGTCCAATTGCAACGTATGCCTCTTACGATTTTACTGCATGTCAGACCTGTCCTTTGGGTACATACTCAACAGCTACAGCAGCCTCTGCCTGTCAGCGTTGTGTTCCTGGAAAGTATGCCACTTCCTCCGATGTCACTGCCTGCACTGATTGCCTTGCTGGACAGTATGGGTTTGCAACGGGGGCAACTGCCTGCATAAACTGTGTACACGGTACCTTCAGCAGTATGATAGCCGCGAATACTTGTCCATCATGCGCTGCTGGTAAATTTGGCAGTAACTCTGGCCTGTCTGTGTGCACAAATTGCACAGCAGGTAGCTTCACCCCTGCTGTAACGTACTCAGTGTGCACACTTTGCGGAGCAGGAAGATACTCTACATATAGTGCTGGCACAGCATGCGACAGCTGCCCGCCTGGAACATTCAGCACTGCCATCGGCAGAAATAACGCTACATGCACCCTATGCGCACCCGGGAGCTACACTAATAATTTCGGGCTTGGGGCTTGTACGCTAGCTCACCCAGGCTGGTTTATAGCCAATGCAGGAGCATCTGCACAAAGTACGTACTGTGCTGTAGGCACATATGCCCCCAGTAATGGATATTCTGCATGCCTGCTCTGTGCACCTGGCATGTCTCAAGTATCAATTAATGCTGCATCCTGCAATTCTTGCTCTGGTGGTACCTATGCAACTGGCTCGGGAGCTTCGATCTGCATAGGATGCACAGCTGGAAAGTTCAGTACAGCGTCAGGGTCAAGGTTTGAGGCTAATTGCACAGCGTGTATACCTGCCACATACACTGCCTTTTCAGGGCTCAGCACGTGCTCAAACTGCTCCAGTGGCTATTTCAATAGAAACACACAAGCCTCTATTTGCAGTAAATGCAGCATTGATTCCTATTCTTCCAATGGTGTCACCGTGTGTACACGGTGCAGCGCTGGAAGTGCTATGACATACAGCGCAACACAAAGTGTGCTCTTCGTCTCTGATAGGACCAATTACCGAATCAGACAAGTGTGGCAAATAAACGGCTCTGTAACTACCGTTGCTGGGAGTGGCGTGTCGGGTAATGCCAACGGCAACGGTTTAGCAGCCACTTTCTCATCGCTCGGTCAAATCACCCTTTCCTATGATCAGAAGCTCCTCTACATTGTCGATAATTTCTGTATCCGTTCGATGACAACGACAGATGGACTTTATACAGTCAGAACCGTTGTTGGGGTATGTGGTAATTCAGCACAAGTCTACGGGTCTGTCTCTGTTGCGAGGTTATCAACAATATACACACTATGTGTGGATCCAGACGGGGCTGGCCTATACATAACAGACTCCAACTACAGAGTAAAGTACTTTGAGTTTCACACGCAAACACTTAGAGTTTTTGCCGGATCTGGAGGAACTGGTTCTGCTATAAATGGATTCGGTGCTGATGCCAGAATACACAATCCTCAGGGACTCTACATGTCAACAGACAAGGCCTTCATGTTGGTTTCGTACGGATATGGCATATTCCACATCAATATGTCGACACAATATGTAATGAACATTGTTGGTACGGGCAGCACAGTTGGCGGATTAACAGGAATCGGAACAACTTCAACATTTAGCAATCCAGCTGAACTCGTCATGAACTCAAAGCAGACAATGATTTACATGAGTGACCAATCAAACACCAGAATACGTGCAATCACTTATCCAAATATAAATGCCCAGTTTTTATCTCCAAGTTCAACATTTTTTGGCTTGAGCATGGAGCCCGATGATGTGAGACTCTATTATGTAGATAACACGGCAGTCAGATTTGTCAATTTGAACACGTCTGTTATAAACCTAGTGTCTGGAAGCACGACTGCCGGCTACGTTGATGGCACCAGCAGTGTGGCGCGGTACAGAACTCTGTTTGGGGTCAGGCTGGCCAAACTCACATCGACCTCGTGCACCCAATGCACACTGGGGAAATTCGTCAATGCCACATTTACAGTGTGCACAGATTGCATCCCAGGCACATTCAACCCAGTAAATGGCTCATCTGCGTGCACTTCCTGCCCCCCTGGCACCTATGCCTCGGCATCTCAATCCACGACATGCACTCAAACACCGATAGGATCATTCACCATAGGAGGGGCCAGCTTCTTCACCACTTGCCCGACAGGCACCTTTGCACCATCCCCTGGCGCCTCCACTTGCACCGGCTGCCCTGCTGGCAGTTTTCTCCCATCACTGGAATCGACTGTATGCACACTGTGTTCAGCAGGGGATTTTTCACTGGGAAATTCAATGTCATGCAGCCCGTGTCAGCCGGGCGTCTACTCGTCGGCAGACGGTGCTACGACTTGCTCCAACTGCCTTGCTGGCTCCTACTCATCCCCGCGCGCCACTCAGTGCCTCGCATGTTCCAGAGGCACGTACTCACTTGACAGCGCAGGTGTGTGCCTCAATTGCAACCCAGGCAATTACACAGACATGGACTCGGCTACAGCGTGTCTCTCGTGTCAGTCGGGCCTCTACTCAACCACCCAGCAGGCCACTGCGTGCCTCGTATGCACAGCAGGGACCTACTCTCAGAGTGTAGCCAGCACCTGCCTCGCATGCAGCGCTGGAAATTATGTGTCGACAGCCTCTGCGTCAGCCTGTCTTGCCTGCCAATCCGGCACCTATGCGCCTGCCCAGCAGGCCACAGAATGCCTCCTCTGCCCCCCAGGCCAATACGCCAGCGTCCCAGGCATAAGCAACTGCCCGCTATGCGATGAGGGCACCTATGCCTCCTCCCCTGGCACAGTCAATTGCAGCAAGTGCTCAGTGTGCCTTGCCGCCAACACAGGGCTGCAAAAGACTTGTCCACAAGGGGCCACTATCAATAATGTCACTTGCGGGTGTGCAGAAAACTTATATGGAATTGCAGGTGACTGCCACCCCTGCCCGTCCAACACTCAAACCATGTCCCCGAATGCAGAGAGCCTCCTTGACTGCAGGTGCATTCCGGGCTACGTATGCCAATACTCCAAGCGCATCAATGTCCGACTCACCCTGACCAACATTACCTGGGATCTGCTGAATGTCACAAACATTGCCAACAGCCAGATCATCGACGCCATCGCAGCAGCGGCAGGAGTGCCAAGAAAGAATGTAGTCATCAATGGGGTCGTCGGGAGCGGTCGGCGCATGATGAAAGAGTCTGACTTTGAATCGCCGGATGATGACTCAGACACTGAAAAGACAACCGTTCTAGCCACCGTCTGGGGAGCCAGCAGTCTCGATGTGGCTTACGCAGCCACCCTCCTAGACCCCTACCTCATTGACTCCTTCTCGTGGACCCACGACCACTCAGTCCGAGTTGCGAAGGTGTGGTGGTCACTCATGTGACGGTGAGAATAAAGGGCTTGTGACCCATTCCCCCTGCATGTCTTACAAGTCAGTCGATGACTTTGTGTGGGCAAACTATGAGACTGCAGGCGAGAATCTCTCCTTGCCATTTTCTATGAGATGGCAGATAAACAGCTTTTCATTTAGCCTTCCCACACTAAAGGATTATGTTGAGCTGAAATGGGAGGAGCACAAAGCAAAGCAAATAAAACTCATAGAATTCAAAAAAAGCCTAGACCCGTCACTGCGCGACTGCGTGGACCCCTTCATAGTCCAACAAGAAAAGCTACGCAGGGCATATATCAAACTCTGGCTGAGCATATAAAAGAGCCAAACTGTCATAGCTTGCACGGATGCCTCCTGCCCTCTTCCGCTCACTCTACCCAGCCATCGTGATTTCACTCGCGACCCTCGTAACCACAAACGCCCAGACAAACCTAGTCGACACCCCCACCCTCCTACTGCCGGGCACTGTCCCAAAGATTAAGCCCTCCCGAGGAAAGGTTATTATCCCTCCTATAGTCCCACCACCACCCACCACCACCCCTACGCCACTGGTCAGACCCACGGATGATTCACACCCCGACGCAAAGCTAAGGCACCAATCGAAAAAAATCGTTCTGCAATCCCAGGACTATGACGACTGGACAACAGATGCTGCCCCACCCCCTTCCAGTGTCATTCACTTTTCAAAGAGCCTCTACTCGTCCCTGGCTGCGGAAAATGCCACTACCCTGGCAGATCACTTTCGCCCGGCATTTGAAAGTCTGAATCAAGACGGACGACTCGCAGACACACTCAACATTCTCTACGATATGCGCCTCATGGATCTACAGACTTCGGTCAAGCACGCGCGCAAAATGAAGGATATCATAGACATTCTTGCAGAGTAAGAAAATTTATTCAATAAACTCTACTCGATTACGTCTTTGACTGCCTCAATCCAGCTGTTGATCAAATTAATCCCCCACTCCAAAGTGTCACGTCCTTCGCCATACGACTTGCCAGGCAATGCGTTCAATGCACGAGTAAGTTCAATGATATGCTCCTCAGCTTCCTTGATGGATTGACGAGTAGGTGTTACACGAAAATACTCACGACTCACAGTGTCCATGCCGCGTGACTTGAAATATCTCTCCTTTGACTTGAAATATTTCTCCAATTCTCGTGAGAGTGGGGACACATTGTCAATGGGCATGGATACCAAGTGAGGCTGCGGCACAGTCTCAACTGAAGTCAGTGTATAAGCAGCAGGCGAGTCTTCCATAGGTGGAGGGTCCAATGACATGTTGAATCTGGTCTTTGATGCTGCCTCTCGGAGGTTTTATTGGGCTGTCCTAATTAAATTATTTGATTTAACTAGTCAATGAATTTAATTATGACTCAATTTAATTACAGACATTGACATTATGGCAGAGTAACAGATTTTCATTCAGAAAATTCAATGGCAGACGCCATAATGCTCTACGTGCAATGACGTGTCACAAGCATCAGTTTAAATCACCCCCACTTGATAAGCCCACAGCAGAAGTGGAAATCATGATCAGGATCTCCAGCTGAAGGCAGTCCATTCGGCCGATGGATGATGACATCACCAAATCCGCAAGCCTTTCGAGATTCAGAATAGCCCAATTCTCTGAGAAGCCAAAGCATGAGACAGATGGGGACAGCAGGGTGAGCGATAAAACGGACAATGCGAACACTGCTGTTACCAAACGCCTGATCATTGAAACGGATTTGACACTTGTTGATAAAGTCAATGTAGGTTTCAACGTGATTCCAGAGATGAGCACACTTGCATCGTTTGATTTGCTCCATGACACGCTCGGGGGTCTTATCATCTCTGGACTCAAATTGAATGCCGCCTTCAGCTCTCTGCAGGAAGCTTGCTTTGAGATAGTTTGAAACAGATGGAGTGTCTGAGTTGCTGTATCGCATACCCTTGAGCATTGTGTTGCAACGAGCTATCAGAGCGTTTTGCTGTTCCAATCCAAAGTTTTCAATGGTTGCCCTGAAAGAAATCTTGTATTCTTCCTCATGCCACTCAAATGGAAAGTTTGGGAATTTGTTGCATGGGGCATTGAAAATCACATACATGTGGTCGTATATTTTGGAATAAATATCCTTTTGATCCTCTTTTGGCAATGTCTTTACTAGGGACATGATGCAAACGTGAGAATTGTTGAGGCAATGTCGAAGCTAGTTTTATTGTGTTGTCCTAATTTAATCACATGATTTGACAGATGACATAATTTAATTATGACTTAATTAAACCAAGTAATTTAATTCGGAACACTCAATCAAATAAAAAAAAATCAAATTAAATTCTGACAACTTTGACCCAATTTAATTATAATCAATTAAACTCCGCCATTTAAAATTTCGCAGAATTGTGGCCAATCGAAAACCATGGCGTCCACGGATTCAGCTCCTCTCGCCGCTTCCAATGATCAGGAACCCATCCCAATGTCTCGGGAATCATCCGACCAGCCGATTACTCAGCCTTGGCCAGTTCCTCCACCATCCCCTATTGACCCAGCTTCTCCAAAGGATGATTCGAAGGACAGGATCATCAAAACAGATGAGGATTACGGTTCAATCGATGGAGTCGAAAACGATGCAGATGTCTCGGGCATTGAAGATGAAAAGACAGATCCGTATGTCGACGACGATGACTACTACAAGTCCAAAGGCTATCGCATTGTTACAGCGTCAGAGACAGGCAGTGCAGGACAGGGTGCAGAAGCTCGTGTCAGGAAGGGCGTTTCATACAAGCCACATGTCTTGTCAGTCACTGCTTTTCCCAACGACCCGGAGCTCAAAGATTCCTTTGAATTCAAAATACCTTGCACCAAGTGTGGTCTCCCGATTTTCTACTTGCGTCAAAAGTCAGAATGTCACATTCACAATGGCGTTCCGTGTGCCCTTGCAAATTTCATATCCGACTGCCCGTACCACAAAGGCCATGCCTTTGGCCCATCGCTCCTGAATTGGATTGACTCGGGTGCTAAGATAATTTGCGATGATGTCGAGGCCGCCACCAAACATATCAAGATCGGAGCGGCTGGGGGAGGCGCTGCTGACACTGGGGTTGAAGCTGTCTTTGAACAAGAGGACATCAGTGGCACCGAAAGGTCTGAAGGTGACATTGAACAGAGTGAGGATGATGATGAAGAGCCAGAATTCAAATCACCATCTATTCTGACAGTGCAAGTCCAAGATGTTAAGTTTAACCCACTGAAGAAGCAGTACACTGTGGATTATTTCTGCCCTTTGTGCAGAAATAGCCACTTGATTGGCATCAAAGAAACTGTTGGTTTCAATCCCAAATCAGTCCCTTTTGTCGCCGGACCGCCGCCTTCTTTTGATCACATTTGCAACTGTTCTCCCCGCAAACAACCAATGACAGTCAATGTCTCATTCAAAGTGTGGCAGTTTCTGGGGTGTAAGATAATTGAAGCTCCCGCAGACACGCTTGCTGCAACTCAGAGTCGCAAGCGCTGCCGTCAGGAGGAGGAGGAGGAGCTTTTGCCTGTACGTGGCTGCTGATTCTCTGTAATCAGTTGATTCCAATCAACCTGGTGTGTCATCTCTGATTCACACTGTTCACACCATCATTGGCTTTGCCATATGTGTTATTTTTCGAGGCACATACTATTCATGACATTGTCTTGAATGGCTGTATGTGTCTCCGTAGAAAATTAAAGACATTTTCATTTGTGTCATTGTCAATGCAAAAAGAGAGAGAATGACAGTAAGTTAATTCATGATTTTTTGGTTTTTGAATTTTCGAACTTTTTTTTTTGGGGGGGGGGGGTCAGACCCTCCTCCAAGATTTTGTGAAATGTGCACATGATAATAACATGTTAATAACATGT
>Ga0315899_10000212_pt1 | contig 72001 bp, 74 predicted proteins | sample LakEriMetagenome_2_FD_203518 | JGI IMG/M metagenome (GOLD analysis project Ga0315899, IMG submission 203518) | Freshwater fungal communities from buoy surface, Lake Erie, Ohio, United States - Buoy 4 MA112 | ecosystem: Environmental > Aquatic > Freshwater > Lake | place: USA: Lake Erie, Ohio... | reverse complement strand
CACCTCGCGCCGCTCCTCGTCGCCCTCCCAGTCGAAGCGACCGAGCGTGTGCGCGAGGTAGTCGAGGATCACGCCCGACTGCGAGAGCGTGCGGCCGCGGTGCTCGAGCACCGGCACCTCGCCCATCACGTTGATCGCGCGATAGGCCTCGGACCTCGTCTCGCCGCCGAAGAAGTCGACGAAGCGCGGCGTCCAGTCGGCGCCGCACAGGTTCAGCATCAGCGCCGCCTTGTAGGCGTTGCCCGACTGGGCGAAGCAGTGGAGCGTGTACTCGGCGGCCATCGTCAGCCTTCCATCACGCGGTCCAGGCCGCGCACCACGCCGGTCAGCCGCGACACGCGCCGGATCGCGAGCAGCGCGCCCTGCACGTAGATCTCGGCGCCCGCGCCCGCCTCGTGGCGCAGGTGCAGTCGCTGGTCGGGTGCGCCGAAGACCGCCTCGGCGCCGAGCACGTAGCCGGGCAGGCGCACCGAGTGCACCGGGATGCCCGACATCGAGGCGCCGCGCGTCTCGACCGGCCCGCGCAGCTTCGAGGTCGGCAGCGCCGAGGCGAGCGCGTCGCCGCGCGCGGCGCCCAGCCGCACCGACAGCTCGCGCACCGTCCCCGAGGGCACGTCGACCTTGCCTTCGTACGCGTAGTCGATCAGCTCGACGTCGGGCAGCCACTTCACCGCCATCTCGGCGAACTTCTGCAGCAGCACCGCGGTGATCGCGAAGTTGCCGCAGGCGAGCACGCCGCGTCCCGCGGCGCGCGCGGCCGCGTCCACCCGCGCGTAGTCCTCGTTCGACAGCCCCGAGGTGCCGACCACCACGTGCGCCCCGGCGCCGATCGCCGCGAGCACGTTGTCGAGCGCGACGTCGGGCTTCGAGAACTCGAAGAACACGTCCGCGCGATGCGCGACCGCCTCGGCCGCGGTCGCGACCACCGGCGCCTCGCAGTCGACGCCGAGCGCGTCGCCGACGCTGCGGCCGGCCGCCCGCCGCGCGATGCCGGCGACGAGGCGCAGGTCGGGCGCGGCGACGATGCCGCGGGCGAGGGCGGCGCCGGCCCAGCCGGTGACGCCGGAGAGTGCAACGCGGATCGGAGTGGTGTCGGTCATGTCCGGAGGTGTTGGAGGAAGAAGGCGAGCGTGCGCTCGAGGGCGGTCCGGGCCGAGTCCTCGTGCCAGTCCGGATGTCCGGACCGGTTGAAGCCGTGGCCGGCCGGGTAGACGTGGCAGGGCACGTCGGGGTGCGTCGCGCTGATGCGCTTCACGGTGTCCATCGGGATCAGCGCGTCGCGCTCGCCGAAGTGCAGCATCGCCGGCGCCTGCGGCCGCTCGTGCAGGTAGGGCGCGGTGCGCCCGCCGTAGTAGCCGACCGCGGGCAGCCCGAGCCGCGTGGCCGCGAGGTACGCGACCGTGCCGCCCCAGCAGAAGCCGACGACGCCGGTGGGCAGGCCGCGCCCGACCTGCTGCTGCGCGGCCCGGATGTCGCGCAGCGGCGCGTCCAGGCCGAGCCGGTCGACGAGGGCGCGGCCGCGCGCGGTGGTCTCGGGCGTGTAGCCGAACTCGGCGTCGGGCTCGAGCCGGTCGAAGAACGCCGGCGCGACCGCGAGGTACCCGGCCTTCGCGTACTGCTCGGCGAGCACCCAGCGGATGTGGTCGTTGACCCCGAAGATCTCCTGCGCGACCACGACGCAGCCCTTCGGCTCGCCCTGCGGCCGCGCGACGAACGCGCGGACCGCACCGCCGTCGATCGCCTCCAGCTTCACCGTCTCCATCGCCTCACCCCTCGTTGGCGAGCGCACGCCCGATCAGCACCTTCTGGATGTCGCTCGTGCCCTCGTAGATCTGGCAGACCCGGACGTCGCGCCAGATGCGCTCGACCGGGAAGTCCTCGACGTAGCCGTAGCCGCCGTGCACCTGGATCGCATCCGAGCAGACCCGCTCGGCCATCTCGGAGGCCAGGAGCTTGGCCATCGCCGCCTCCTTCAGGCACGGCCGGCCCGCGTCCTTCAGCGCCGCCGCGTGCAGGATCAGCTGGCGCGCGGCCTCGATCGAGGTCGCCATGTCGGCGAGCCGGAACTGCACCGCCTGGTGCTGGAAGATCGGCACGCCGAACGCCTCGCGCTCCTTCGCGTAGCGCAGCGCCGCCTCGAACGCCGCGCGCGCCATGCCGACCGACTGCGACGCGATGCCGATGCGCCCGCCTTCGAGCCCGGACAGCGCGATCCGGTAGCCCGCGCCTTCCTCGCCGAGCAGGTTCTGCGCCGGCACCCGGCAGCCCTCGAAGCGGATCTGCGCGGTGTCCGACGCGTGCTGGCCGGTCTTGCGCTCGAGGCTCGCGACCACGTAGCCGGGCGTCGAGGTCGGCACGAGGAACGCGGAGATGCCGCGCTTGCCCGCGGCCTTGTCGGTCACCGCCATCACGATCGCGACGTCGGCATTCTTCCCCGACGTGATGAACTGCTTGACCCCATCGATCACGTACTCGACGCGGCCGTCGGCCGCGACCTCGCGGCGCGCGGTCGTGCGCAGCGCCGACGCGTCCGAGCCGACGTGCGGCTCGGTCAGGCAGAACGCGCCCAGCATCTCGCCGCGCGCGAGCGGCGCCAGCCACGCGGCCTTCTGCGCGTCGCTCGCATACGCCATGAGAATGGAGCAGACCGGGCAGTTGTTGACCGACACGATGGTGGACGTCGCGCCGTCGCCGGCGGCGATCTCCTCGAGGATCACTGCGAGCGCCGTGTAGTCGAGCCCCGCGCCGCCCCAGCGCTCGGGCACGGCGACGCCGTAGCAGCCGAGCTCGGCGAGTCCCTTCAAGGCGTCCTTCGGGAACGTGCCCTCGCGGTCCCAGCGCGCGGCGTGCGGCGCGACGCGCTCGGCGACGTAGGCGCGCACCGCGTCGCGGACCATCGAGAGCTCTTCGGACAGGATCATGCGGTCGTCTCCATCGGCGGCGGGCGCACCAGCCCCGTGCCTTCGGCCTCGAGCGCGACGCCGGCCGGCGTCGACGCCGTGCCGCGCGCGGTCACCACGAAGCCGCGGTGCTTCGGCTTGTACTCGCGCGCCACCACCTCCCACTCGATGCGCAGCGGCTCGTCGGCCCGCACCGGCGCACGCAGCGCGAAGGTGAAGCCCATGCCGAGCGCGTCGCGCACGATACCGTCGTCGCGGCGCGTGAACCAGGTCGCGAACGCGCCCATCATCGCAGACACCGTCTGGGTGCCGCTCGCGATCAGCCCGCCGATCGGGGTCGAGGCGGCGTAGGCGGTGTCGTGGTGCATCGGGTTCGCGTCGCCCGCCGAATCGGCGAAGCGGCGGATGTCGTCGGCGCTCCAGCGCAGCTCGCGCACGAAGCGCTCGCCGACGCGGACCAGCCGGTCGATCGCGTCGGGCAGCGGCTCGTCGTCGGCGCCGGCCATCGGCCTCAGGCGCCCGTGACCGGGCCCCAGTCGTGCGGGGGCGGTGCGGGCGGCGCCGGGATCCGCGCGTCGACCTCGATCTCGATCTTCATCCGCGCATCGACCAGGCCGACCACCATCGCGGTGGCCGCAGGGCGCGCGCGCGCGAACGCCTCGCCGAACAGCGGCGCGACATGTTCGAAGAAGGCCGCGTCGGTGAGCAGGTAGCGCACGCGCACCACGTCGTCGAGCGTGCAGCCCGCCTGCGCGAGCGCGGCGGCGATGTTGGCGAGGCACTGCCGGGTCTGCGCGACGACGTCTTCGGCGATCGCCATCGTCGCGTAGTCGAAGCCGGTGGTGCCGGAGACGTGGACGTCGCGGCCGTCGACGACCGCGCGCGAGTAGCCGGCAAGCGCCTCGAACGACGAGCCGGACGAGATCAGCCGGCGCGCCGGGGTGTCGTCGGAACGATCGCTCATCGCGGGCCGCTCACCACGGGATCGGCCGGCCGCGCCAGTCGAAGAAGCCGCCGCCCGGATGGGCCGCGCGATCGGTGATCACGCTGCGCAGCCCGGCGACGCTGTCGGCGACGTCGACGTCGGCATTCGGGCCGCCCATGTCGGTGCGCACCCAGCCCGGGTGCAGCGACAGCACCCGGATGCCCATCGGGCCGTAGTCGCAGTGGGCCATCTTCGCGACCATGTTGACCGCGGCCTTCGAGACCCGGTACAGCATCCCGTAGCTCGCCTGCGCCTCGGCGATCGAGCCCATCTTGCTCGAGACGAACGCGAGCGTGCCCTGCGACGGCGCGAGCAGCGGCGCGAGCACCGGCATCAGCCGCATCGCGCCGAGCACGTTGGTGCGCATCACCAGGTCGAACTGCTCGTCGGTGGGCGGCGACTGGACGCTCGAGGTGCGCAGCCCGTAGACGCCGGCATTGACCACCGCGACGTCGAGCCGCTCGCCGTCGAGCTGCCAGGAGATGCCCGCGACGTCCTCGACGCGCTGCACGTCGAGCTTGAGCGTCTGGGCGCCGAGGTCGCGCAGGCGCACCCGGTCGTCCTCGCCCCGGAACGTCGCGAACACCGTCCAGCCGGCCGCGCGGTACTGCCGGACGAACTCCAGGCCGATGCCGCGCGACGCGCCGAGGATGAGGGCGGTCGGCATGTCAGACGAGCTCGATCCCCACCGCCGTGGCTTCGCCGCCGCCGATGCACAGCGACGCGACGCCGCGCTTGCCGCCGGTCTTGCGCAGTGCGCCGATCAGCGTGACGATCAGCCGCGCGCCCGACGCGCCGATGGGATGCCCGAGCGCGACCGCGCCGCCGTGCACGTTGACCTTCTCGTGCGGGATGCCGTGCTCCTTCATCGCGGCCATCGCGACGACCGCGAACGCCTCGTTGATCTCGTAGAGGTCCACGTTCGAGGTCGACCAGCCGGTCTTCGCGTAGAGCTTCTGGATCGCGCCGACCGGGGCGGTCGTGAACCACTGCGGCTCCTGCGAGTGCGTCGCGTGCGCGACCAGCCGCGCGACCGGCTTCAAGCCCAGCGTGTCGGCGGTGGAGGCGCGCATCATCACCATCGCGGCCGCGCCGTCGGAGATCGACGACGAGGTCGCGGCGGTCACGGTGCCGTCCTTGCGGAACGCGGGCTTCAGGGTCGGGATCTTCTCGATGTTCGACTTGAACGGGCTCTCGTCCTTGTCGATGACGGTGTCGCCCTTCTTGCCGGCGACGGTGAGGCCGGCGATCTCCCAGCCGAACGAGCCGTCGGTGTTCGCCTTCTTCGCGCGCTCGGTCGAGGCGATGGCGTACCTGTCCTGCTCCTCGCGGGTGAAGGTGTACTTGCCCGCGCAGTCCTCGGCGAACTGGCCCATCGACTTGCCGCCGCCGTTCGGGGTCTTCTCGTAGGCGTCCTCGAGGCCGTCGAGCGCCATGTGGTCGAACAGCGTGGCGTGGCCGTAGCGGTAGCCGCCGCGGCCCTTGAGCATCAGGTACGGCGCATTGGACATGCTCTCCATGCCGCCGGCGACGACGACGTCCTGGCTGCCGACCGCGAGCAGGTCGTGCGCGAGCATCGCGGCCTTCATGCCGGAGCCGCAGACCTTGTTGATCGTGGTGGCACCCGTCGACATCGGCAGGCCGGCGCCGAGCGTGGCCTGGCGCGCGGGGGCCTGGCCCTGGCCCGCGGGCAGCACGCAGCCCATGATGACTTCCTGGACCTGCTCGGGCTTGAGCCCGGCGCGCTCGACCGCGGCCCTGATCGCGTGCGAGCCGAGCTGGTGGGCGGCGAAGCCGGAGAGCTCGCCCATCATCGCCCCGATGGGCGTGCGGGCGACGGAGACGATGACGACGGGATCGGCCATGGCGATGCTCCTCGTGGGGTCGGGTCAGTGGGCGGGCTGGGGCGGCACGGCGGGCGTGGCCGCGAGGCCCGCGGTCGAACGATCGGACGGGGCCGCGGCGGGCGCGGTCTCGTCCTCATCATAGCGGTTCCGGAACCGCACCGATTCGGAGTACGGGAACACGTCGTCGAAGCGGCCGGCGCGCACCGCGGCCTGCTTGCGCTGCCAGAACTCGGCATCGAGCAGGTCGCCGTGGTGGTTCATGAAGATCGAGCGCACGCGCGGGTCGCCGAGCAGGAACGTGCCGAACTCCTCGGGGAACACGTCGTGCGGCCCGACGTTGTACCAGGGCTCCGAGGACATCTCGTCCTCGGGCGTGCGCGGCGGCGGGATCCGGCGGAACACGCAGTCGGTCACGTAGGCGACCTCGTCGTAGTCGTAGAACACCACGCGGCCCTGGCGGGTGACGCCGAAGTTCTTCCACAGCATGTCGCCTGGGAAGATGTCGGCCGCGACCATCTGCTTGATCGCGTCGCCGTACTCCACCACCGCGTGCACGCGCTCGTCGTCGGTGCAGCGCTCGAGCCAGAGGTTGAGCGGCACCATTCGCCGCTCGATGTAGAGATGGCGGATCACGATCGTGTCGGCGTCCTCCTCCAGCAGCGAGGGCGCGGTCTCGCGCAGCTCGGCGAGCAGCGCCGCGTCGAAGCGCGCCTTCGGGAACGGCACGTCGGAGTACTCCCAGGTGTCGGCCATGCGGCCCACCCGGTCGTGCGCCTTGACCAGCTGGTACTGCTTCTTGATGAACTCGCGGCTGACGTCCTTGTTCCGCTTGTCCTTGATGATCTTGAACACGTACGGGAACGAGGGCAGCGTGAACACGCCCATCACCAGGCCCTTGATGCCCGGCGCGATCACGAACTTGTCGCCCGAGTGCTTCAGGTGCGCGAGGAAGTCGCGGTAGAACGCGGTCTTGCCCTGCTTGTGCAGCCCGAGCATCGTGTAGAGCTCCGACTCGGGCTTGGTCGGCATCAGCGTCTTCAGGAAGCGCACGTAGGCCGACGGCACCTCCATGTCGACCATGAAGTACGCGCGCGAGAAGTTGAACAGCGTCTCGATGCGGTCGGGGCCGAAGAGGATCGTGTCGAGGTACAGGCGCCGGCGCGAGTCCTGCAGGATCGGGATCGCGAACGGGGTCACCTCGCCGTCGTTGACGAGCCGCCCGATCAGGTAGGCGCCCTTGTTCCGGAAGAAGAGCGTGCGCAGCACGTTGAGCTGCCAGTCGCTCTGCGGCGCGAAGTCGGCGCCCAGCCACTCGTCCATCGCGCGCATCACCAGGCGCAGGTCGCGGTCGATGTCGACGAACGGGCAGGCGAGGCCGAGGTCGACGATCATCCGGCGCAGCGTCGCGCGCAGCCCGTCCTGCGCCGGGTAGTAGGCGCGGAAGCTCGGCGGGTCGCCGTCGAGGTAGTCGGTCGCGACCGCCGGCCGCACGAAGATGAAGTCGTTGTGGAAGTAGGTGCGGTGCAGCAGCTTCGCGCAGACCGAGTTGAAGAAGGTCTCGGCGAGCTCGGGCTGGCGGTGCTCGGCGAGCAGCGCGACGTAGTGGCGCTTGACCTGCGCCCAGTTGCCGGCGGCGAGCTCGGTCTGGCCGAAGCCGGTCTCGATCTGCTCGACCGCCTCGCGCACGCGGGCGTCGTAGAAGTCGATCCTCTCGCGGGCGAGGTGGCGGATCGCGTGCCAGTCGGCCGCCTCGTAGCGCGACTTGGCCTGCTGCGCGTTGTAGCGGAACAGCGCGTAGTGACGGTCGAAACCCGCGCGGATCGCCTCGGCGATCGCGACGGCCTGGTCGGAGCTGCGGTTCACCGCGTCTGCGCGAACAGCTCCCGGCCGATCAGCATCCGCCGGATCTCGGAGGTGCCGGCGCCGATCTCGTAGAGCTTCGCGTCGCGCCACAGCCGGCCGGTCGGGTACTCGTTGATGTAGCCGTTGCCGCCGAGACACTGGATCGCCTCGCCGGCCATCCAGGTCGCCTTCTCGGCCGAGTACAGGATCGCGGCGGCCGCGTCCTTGCGCAGCGTGCGCACGTCGATCGTGCCTTCGCGCGAGCGGTCGCACTGCTTGCCCACCTCGTAGACGTAGGCGCGGCAGGCCATCATCGTGCTGTACATGTCGGCGAGCTTGCCCTGCATCAGCTGGAACTCGCCGATGGGCTGGCCGAACTGCTTCCTCTCGTGCAGGTAGGGCACCACCACGTCCATGCACGCGCTCATGATGCCGAGCGGCCCGCCGGAGAGCACCGCGCGCTCGAAGTCGAGCCCGCTCATCAGCACGTTCACGCCGCGGCCCACGCCCTTCAGGTCGTCGCCGTCGATGCCGCCCAGCACGTTCTCGGCCGGCACCTCGCAGTCGCGGAACACCAGCTCGCCGGTGTGGCTGCCGCGCATGCCCATCTTGTCGAGCTTCTGCGCGACCGAGAAGCCCTTGAAGGTCTTCTCGACGAGGAACGCGGTGATGCCGCGCGGGCCGGCCTCGAGGTCGTTCTTCGCATAGATCACCATCACGTCGGCGTCGGGACCGTTGGTGATCCACATCTTCGAGCCGTTGAGGATCCAGCGGTCGCCCTTGAAGTCGGCGCGCAGCTTCATCGACACCACGTCGGAGCCCGCGTTCGGCTCGCTCATCGCGAGCGCGCCGATCCACTCGCCGCTCACCAGCTTCGGCAGGTACTTCTCCTTCTGCCAGCGCGTGCCGTTGCGGTTGATCTGGTTCACGCACAGGTTGGAGTGCGCGCCGTACGACAGGCCGACCGACGCCGAGCCGCGCGAGATCTCCTCCAACGCGACGATGTGGGCGAGGTAGCCCAGGTCGGTGCCGCCGTACTGCTCGGGCACGGTGATGCCGTGCACGCCGAGTTCGCCGAGCTTGCGCCACAGGTCCATCGGGAACTGGTCGGTCCGGTCGATCTCGCCGGCGCGCGGCGTGATCTCGGCCGCGACGAACTGCTGCAGCGAGTCGCGAAGCATCGCGATGTCCTCGCCGAGGTCGAACTGCAATCCGGGGAGGTTCAGCATCCGGGGCACCTGCGTGGGAACGGGGGGGGGCGGGTCAGTGGCGGACGTCGTCGCGGCCGCGGACCGTCATCATCGTGGCCTGCATCGTCGCGACCGTGCGCGCGCGGCCGTCGGCGACCGCGATGGCGTCGGCCTCGACGAATGTTACCGTCCGGCCGGCGCGGCGGACACGGGCGGTGAAGCGGAAGCGCTCGCCGAGGGCGGGCGCGAGGAAGTTGGTCTTCATCTCGACCGTCAGCACGCCCGCGTCGGCCGGCATCAGCGTCGAGGCGGCGAAGCCGCAGGCCGTGTCGAGGCCGGCCGCGATCACGCCGCCGTGGACGAAGCCGTGCTGCTGGGTGAGCTCCCAGTCGAAGGGCAGGTCGATCGCGACCTCGCCGGGTGCCACGCGGACCATCACGGCGCTGATCATCGACATGAAGCGCTGGCGTGCGAACGCCGCGCGCACGCGCTCGTCCCAGCCGGGATCGGCGGGCACGAGCGGGGGCGGGTCGGGCTGCGGGGTGTCGGGCATGGCGGGGTCGCGGGCGCGGCGCGGGCCGGCGGTGGACGCCGCCGAGCGTAGTTGACGTTTACGTCAACGTCAATCTTCGGGGCGACCCCTCCGACGGGCCGGCGATCCGTCCGCGCGGCCCGGCGCGGACGCGCGCGCCGCGCCGGCCGTCCGTGCGCGCGGCGCGTCGCTCCCGCGCTGGGCCCGCTCGAGCAGCGACCGGCAGCGCACCTCGTGCGCGGCGATCTCGCCGAGCGTCACCTGCAGGTCCTCGAGCTGGCGCTCGAGCGTCGCGCGGTGGCCGGCGAGCACCTGCAGGAAGCGCTCGAGCTGCGGCACGGTGTCCGACGGCGACTCGTACATGTCGACCAGGTCGCGGACCTCCGACAGCGACAGCCCGAGCCGCTTGCCGCGCAGCGTGAGCTTGAGCCGCGTGCGGTCGCGCAGGGTGTAGACGCGCTGCCGGCCCCCGGCACCGGCGCGCGTCGGCGCGAGCAGGCCCTGGTCCTCGTAGAACCGGATCGCGCGCGGCGTGACGTCGAACTCGCGGGCGAGCTCGGTGATCGTGAACGTGGCCATCGGCGGCTCGAACGGGTCGGGCGGGGCAGGGCGGGGCAGGGCGGAGGGCGGAACGCCGGGCGGTCGGCGCCGCACCGCGCGGTTAGACTGACGCTGACGTCAACGTCAGGGATTCTAGCCGCGATGAACCCGCAGGAGCACGAGCTCGCCTATCCGTTCGCCGACACGCTGCCGGCGCCCGCGACCCGGCTCGAGGTCGCGCCCGGCGTCTGGTGGTTGCGCATGCCGCTGCCGTTCGCGCTCGACCACATCAACCTCTGGCTGCTGCGCGACACCTTCCGCGGCCGCGACGGCTGGACGGTGATCGACTGCGGGGTCGCCTCGGACGCGATCCGCGGCCACTGGGAGACGCTGTTCGCCTGCGGCCTCGACGGCCTGCCGATCGTGCGCGTGCTGTGCACCCACACCCACCCCGATCACGTCGGGCTCGCCCGGATGCTGTGCGACCGGTTCGCCGCGCCGCTGTGGATGACGCTCGGCGAGTACGCGATGGGACGGATCCTGTCGGTCGCGATGCCGGGTGCGAACCCGAACGCCGGCTACGAGCACTACAAGCGGCACGGCATGGTCGACGGCCCGAAGCTCGAGGCGCTGTCCTCGAAGGTGCGGGGCCACTTCCCGTCGCTGGTGCCCGCCATGCCGCTGTCGTTCCGGCGGATCGTCGACGCCGAGGCGATCCGCATCGGCGAGCGCGACTGGCGCGTGATCATCGGCACCGGCCACTCGCCCGAGCACGCGGCGCTGCACAGCGCCGCGGACGACCTGCTGATCTCCGGCGACATGGTGCTGCCGCGGATCTCCACCAACGTGTCGGTGTTCGACCTGGAGCCCGAGGCGAACCCGCTCGACTGGTACCTGTCGTCGCTGTCGCGCTTCGAGCCCTGCGCCGAGGACACCCTGGTGCTGCCCTCGCACGGCCGGCCGTTCCGCGGCATGCACCGGCGCATCGCGCAGCTGCGCGCGCACCACGACGAGCGGCTCGCCGTGGTGGGCGCCGCATGCCGCGGGACGGCCTACACCGCGGCCGACATGGTGCCGGTGCTGTTCGGGCGCGAGTTCGACGCGCACCAGATGATGTTCGCGCTCGGGGAGTCGCTCGCGCACCTCCATTCGCTGTGGTACGGCGGGACGCTGGCGCGCGAGGTGGGCGGGGACGGGGTGGTCAGGTTCGCGGCGGCGTGAGCGCCGCGCGCCGTCAGCGCATCAGCTCGAACGCCGAGCGGTCGATCGCCGCCGCGGCCAGTACCCCGCTGATCGCCGACGGATGCACGCCCGCGCCGCCGACGTCCTGTCCCGCGAGCAGCAGGCCGCCGACCGGCGTGCGCACGTCGAGCGCCGGCGAGCGCAGCCGGGCTGCGCTCATCTCGAGGCCGTAGGTCGAGCCCTCCGGCGTGCGGACGTAGCGCGCCTGCGTGACCGGCGTCGACAGTTCGTGCAGGCGCACCATCGGGGCGAGCGCCGGGAAGTGCCGGGCGAACTGCGCGAGCAGCCGCGCCTCGATCCAGTCCTTCAGCGCCCGGTAGGACTCGTCCGGCTCGGCGGCGCCCGCGCCGAGCCACGGCGCGAATGCGCCGGTCTCGCAGAACGCGAGCACCTCGGCGGTCGGCAGGCCGGCGTGCGCCGGATCCTTGCTTGACGGGAAGGACACGAACAGCGCCGGCGCGTCCTCGTCGGCGGGCGCATGCCAGACGCGGTCGACGTCGGTGTCCTCGTGGATCCAGACGTTGGCCGAACTCGCGCCGGCGGCCGCGACGTCGCCCTCCAGGCCGAGGTAGAGCGCGATCGACGCGAGGCCGGGCTCCAGCGCGCGCGCCTCGCGGGCCCAGCCGGCGGGCGCCGCGGCGCCGAGCGCGCCGACGGTGCCGTGCAGGCCGATCGTGGAGATCAGGTGGGAGGCACGCTCGAAGCCGGTCTCGCCGCCGCGCCGCCACCCGACCCCCTCGACTCGGCCGTCGGCGACGCGGATCGAGTGCACTTCGGTGCCGAGGCGCACCTCGCCGCCGGCCGCTTCGACCGCGGGGACCAACGCCTCGGCGATCCGGGCCGGGCCGCCGACCGGGTACCACGCGCCCTCGTCGTAGCTGCCGGTGACCAACGCGTGCTCGAGCACCGGTGCGGTGGACGGGCGGCAGCCGTAGTCGCCGCCGCGCGCGCCCAGCACCGCGCGCAGCAGCGGATCGCGAACGTCGGCGAGCGCCTCGGCGACGGTGCGCTCGGCGTGTCGCCCGATCGCGTGTCCGCGGACCCACCGCAGCCCGTGCCCGGCCCACGCGGGCAGGCCGCGCGAGACGAACAGCGTCATCGCCGCGCGGCGCGCCGCGGCCATCTCGTCGAACCACGCGTCGATCGCCGTCCGTTCGACCGGAAACCGCGCGTGGAGCGCCGCCCGGTACGCCGACTCCGGGTGCTCGATGCCGAACTCGAAGCCAGGCAGCCGGATCAGGTCGTACGGGTTGGCGCTCGGTGCGAACTCGACCGGCCGCGCGCCGAGCGTCGACAGCAGCTTCGCGAGGTGGCCGCCCGGCCCCGCGCCGCTCAGGTAGTGCACGCCGGTGGCGAAGGTCCAGCCGCCGCGGCGGAAGGTCTGGGTGAGCCCGCCGGCGACGACGTGCTGCTCCAGCACGAGCACCCTGCGGCCGCGCCGCGACAGTGCGGCCGCCGCGGTGAGCCCGCTGATCCCCGAGCCGATGACGATGGCGTCCCACACGGCGTGCTCCCGTCCGCGGCGGGAAGGGCCGCGCAGCCGTCCGATCTTATCGCGCGGCGCGCGCGTCGGCTTGAGCATGATCAAGGAACCCGGTGTCGGGGCAGGCCGACGTCGCGTTCCGCGGCGGCCGCGGTCGCAGTCGCCGGCCGGCGGGGCTCCGGCCGGTGGCGCGTCAGCTCGCCGCCCGCGGGCCGACCTTCGACGCCGCGAGCTTCGCGTTGCGCCGCGCCGCCTCGACGTCGTCCGCCCGCGCGAGCGCCACGCCCATCCGCCGCTTGACGAACGACTCCGGCTTGCCGAAGAGCCGCAGCTCGGTGCCCGGCACCGCGAGCGCGTCCGCCACGCCGTCGAACACGATGCCCTTCGCGGCGACGCCGCCGTAGACCACCGCGCTCGCCCCGGGCGTGCGCAGCGAGGTGTCCACCGGCAGCCCGAGGATCGCGCGTGCGTGCAGCTCGAACTCCGACTGATGCTGGGTGATCATCGTCACCATGCCCGTGTCGTGCGGCCTCGGGCTCACCTCCGAGAACCACACGTCGTCGCCCTTGACGAAGAGCTCGACGCCGAACACGCCGGCGCCGCCGAGGTCGTCGACGACCTTGCGGGCGATCTCGCGGGAGCGCTCGAGCGCGCGTGCGCTCATCGGGTGCGGCTGCCAGCTCTCGACGTAGTCGCCGGCGACCTGCACGTGGCCGATCGGCTCGCAGAACGCGGTCTCGACCGTCCCGTCGGCGCGCGGCGCGCGGACGGTGAGCAGCGTGATCTCGTAGTCGAAATCGACGAAGCCCTCGACGATCACGCGGCCCGCGTCGACGCGCCCGCCGCTCGCCGCGTACTCCCACGCGGCCTTCACCTCGTCCGGGCCGTCGACCTTCGACTGGCCCTTGCCCGACGAGGACATCACCGGCTTCACGACGCACGGGTAGCCGATGCCGCCGTCGATCGCGGCCTGCAGCGCGTCGAGCGACGAGGCGAAGCGGTACGGCGAGGTCGGCAGGCCGAGCGTCTCGGCGGCCAGGCGCCGGATGCCCTCGCGGTTCATCGTGAGCCACGCGGCGCGCGCGGTGGGGATCACGGTCGCCGCGCCCTCGCGCTCCATCTCGACCAGCGTCGGCGTCGCGATCGCCTCGATCTCGGGCACGACGCGGTGCGGCTTCTCGCGCTCGATCAGCGCGCGCAGCTGCGCCCCGTCGGTCATGTCGATCACGTGCGCGCGATGCGCGACCTGCTGGCCCGGCGCGTCGGCGTAGCGGTCGACGGCGATCGTCTCGACGCCGAGCCGCTGCAGCGCGATCAGCACCTCCTTGCCGAGCTCGCCGGCGCCCAGCAGCATCACGCGGGTCGCGGACGGGGACAGCGGCGTGCCGATCGGGGACAGCGGCTTCATTTCAGCACCTCGAAGAGATTGTGGTGGTCGTCGGTCCAGGGCGGCCGGGTGCGGCCCGATCCGTCCATCGGCTCGCCGCCGATGGCCCACAGCACCTTCGCGAACTCGGCGTCGGGCGTGACCGCGATCCAGTCGGAGCGGTACTGCACCGCCTCCTTCGGCGGCTCGTCCTGGAAGCGCACCGCGTGCATGCCGGCCTCGGCCGCGAGCTGCGCGACCACGCCCGACAGGTCGAGGTAGCGGTTGGTGATGTGGAACACGACGGTGCCGCGCTCGGCGAGGTGCCGGCGGTAGACCGCGAGCGCCTCGCGCGTCAGCAGGTGCACCGGGATCGAGTCGCTCGAGAACGCGTCGACCGCGATCACGTCGAAGCGCTGCGGCGCCTCGCGCTCGAGCACCAGCCGCGCGTCGCCGAGCGCCGGCTCGAGCTTCGCGCGGCTGTCCTTCAGGTAGGTGAAGTGCCGGTTGGCGACGTCGAGCACCACCGGGTTCAGCTCGTAGAGCCGGTAGACGTCGCCCTCGCGGCCGTAGGTCGCGAGCGTGCCGACGCCGAGGCCGATCACGCCGACGCGCATCGGCGCGCCGCTGCGCGAGGCCTCGATCGTGCGGCCGACGCCCGAGCCGGGGCCGTAGTAGGTCGTGCCGACGGCGCGCGCCTCGGGCGCGGTGTACTGCTCGCCGTGCAGGATCACGCCGTGCAGCAGCCGCCGGCTCGCGCCGGGCGAGACGTCGCCCTCGGCCGCGCCGGTGACCCGAAGCGTGCCGTAGAAGTTGCGCGACAGCTCGAGCACGTCGCCGCGGATCCAGTGCAGGTAGTCGGCGAACAGCAGCGCGCAGGCGACGGCCGCGGCGGCGCCGGCCGCGCGCAGCCCGCCGCGCGCGAGCACCGCGATCAACAGCGCGACGATCGTCAGCGCGAGCGGCAGCTCCCAGTAGTAGTCGAACACGGTCGGTGCGCCGAGCCCCACCGCGAGTCCGCCGATCGCGCCGCCGAGCGACACCATCAGGTAGAAGCGGGTCAGGTGCGCGGGTGCGGGCTTGCGTGCGACCAGCTCGCCGTGCACGAACATGCACAGCACGAAGAGGCCGAACGCGTAGACCGGCACGGCGTGCTCGATGTGCAGGATCGCGCGCTCGACCCCGAAGCCCTCGGGCCTGAAGCTCAGGCCGCCCAGCATCGCGACGGTCGCGATCGCCGCGAGCGCCATGTACTGCGGCCGCCAGTACCAGCCGGTGCCGTCGAAGCACAGGATGAAGGTGACCAGGTAGATCGACAGCGGCAGCACCCAGAGGAACGGGATCGACGCGACGTTCTGGGTGATGTGCGTCGTGACCGCGAGCAGCAGGGTCGAGCCGAGCGAGGCGAGCAGCAGCCACAGGCCCTGCTCGAGCGCCGACGGCGGCGCGGCGGGGTCGCGCGGCAGCCCGATCGGCGCGGCCACCGCGTCGTGGGCGGCCTGCATCGCGGCGGCGCCCTTCGCGTCGGCGGCGGCCTGCGGCGGCGGCGCGGCGATGCCTTCCGCGTGCGCGTCGGCCGCGGCGAGCTCGCCGGCCGCAGCGCCGCGCCGCACGCCCGACCACGCGGCCGCGATCGCGAGCAGCGCGAACACCGCGTAGCCGACCGACCAGCCGACCGACTGCAGCCGCCCGCTCGCGTTCGGCTCGATCAGCGGCGGATAGCCGAGCAGCGCGATCATCGAGGCGAGGTTCGACAGCGCGTAGAGCCTGTAGACGCGCGCCGAGCGGTACTGCCGCGTGAACCAGGCCTGCACCAGCGGGCCGGTGGTCGCGAGCATCAGGTAGGGCAGGCCGATCGTCAGCGTCAGCAGCAGCAGGATCCGGCCGACCGGCTGAGACGCGTCGGTCGGCTTCATCGCCTCGGACACGGTGATCGGCAGGAACGCGAGGCTCGCGAGCAGCAGCACCGTGTGCACGATCGCCTGACCGCGCGGCGCGAGCTTGCGGATCACCACGTCCGAGTAGAAGTAGCCGGCCAGCAGCGCGAGCTGGAAGAACACCATGCAGGTGGTCCAGACCGCGGCCGAGCCGCCGAACCACGGCAGGATCTGGCGGGCGACGATCGGCTGGACCAGGAACAGCAGGAACGCGGACAGCGCGATCGTGGCGGCGTGCAGGAGCATGGGCGCGTGGGGTTCGGTTCGGTCTATCGGGCGTGGGGGACGGCGACGCCGAGCTCGGCGAGCCGCGCGTCGACCGCCTCGGTCCAGCCGCGGTTGGCGGCCGGGCTGGCGGGGCTGGGATGCAGGATCTGTCCGATGCGCACCGAGCGCGCGAACGCGCCGTCGACCGCGTCGCCCTCGAGCACGGTGCGCAGCCGGCGCTCGGCGAAGCCGCCGACGCCGATCGCCCACTCGGGCGCGAGCGCGGCGAGCGCGCGCGCGAGATGCAGGTCGCAGGCGCGGTGCACCGGCTCGAGCTCGGCCGCGGGCAGCTGCGCGGGCGTGCGGTTGCGGCCCGAGGCCTCGAGCCACACCAGCGGGCACCAGTTCAGCACGAAGGCGTCGGCGAAGAACCGCTCGGCCGTGCCCCAGCGCACCGCGGCCCAGCCCCACAGCCGACGGCCGCTGACCTCGGAGCGCCGGCACGCGAAGCCCTCGATCGGCCGCTTGGGGTGCATGTCGGCCGGCTCGCCGACCGGCGCCTCGATGCCCATCCAGTCGCGCACCGCGGCGACCTCGCCGAACGGCACGCCGGTCTGCATCATCCCGAACGGCCCCGGGTTCATGCCGAGCAGCACGATCCGCTTGCGGCTCGCGCCGTAGCGGCGCACGTAGGCCTCGTACGGCGCCCAGGCGTACTGAAGCGGGTCGTAGACGTGTGCCACCGGCGGCGCGAAGCGCAGCGGCGCGAGGGCGGCGGACAGGTCGCGGGCGGCATCGAGCAGCGCCCCGGCGACGTCGGGTCGGGCGGGCATGGGGCGCCATCCTACCAACGACCGGCGCGCGCTCCGCCGGGGCCGGTCAGAAGCGGATGGCGAGCCCGAGCTGCACGTCGCCCTGCAGGAACGCGTCGCCGCGCAGCGAGACCACGCACCCGCCCGAGCAGAACAGCGCGCCCTCGGCGTTGACGGCGACCAGGGTGCCGCGCGCCTCGGCGCGCAGCGCGACCGACGGGGTCAGCGGCCAGAGCCAGCCGATGCCGACCGCGAGCGAGAAGAACGTCTCGGACGAGGTGCCCGCGAGGCCGGGGTCGATCAGCGTGGCCCCGAGGCCGCCGGACACGTACGGGCCGCGGCCGATCGGTCCCTGGAAGAAGTTCGTGCCGCCGAGGTGGAGCGTCGTGATCCGCAGCGGCAGCCGGGTCGAGCCGGCGGTGACCGCGGTGTCCTGCACCGACAGGTGCAGCTGCACCTGGCGGCTCGCGTCGATCGCGCGCTCGAGGCTCGCCGACACGACGGCCGACGGCTCGACCTGCCGCGACGCGCCGGACGCGGTCTCGACGAACGCGCCGCCCCCGCGCCAGCCGGCGCCGAGCGACAGGCCGAAGTCGGACGCGCCGGCGGTCGAGGGCAGCAGTGCGGCGACGGCGAGCCCCGCGAGGACGGTCGCGCGAGGGGTCGGGCGGGCGGGCGCGGCGAGGGCGGGGCGCATCGCCGCAGTCTATCCGGGCCGGGGCTGCGGTACGCTGCGGGCGGTTCCTCACGAGACGCGTCCAGGAGACCTGCTTGAACAAGCCCATCGACCCCGCGGTCGCCAACACCGACCGCATCCCGTTCCAGAAGCCGCAGCCCTGGGGCATGGCCCCGGACATGGTGATCCACGACGTGATGACCGCCGACGAGCGCCTGTGGGCGCCGGTCTCGCCGGGCATCTGGTCGCGGCCGCTGCACCTGAACGTGACCGGCGGCTTCTACGTCCACCTGCTGAAGGTCAAGCGCTCGGGCCTGCTGCAGCGGCATCGCCACTCGGGCGCGGTCCACGCCTACGTGATCCGCGGCAAGTGGCTCTACCTCGAGCACGACTGGGTCGCGGAGGAGGGCAGCTACGTGTTCGAGCCGCCGGGCGAGACGCACACGCTGGTCGTGCCCGACGACTGCACAGACATGATCACGATGTTCACCGTGCACGGCGCGCTGATGTACGTCGACCCGCAGGGCAACGCGACCGGCTACGACGACGTGTTCACCCGCATCGACAAGTACCGCGCGCACTTCGAGTCGGTCGGCCTCGGCGCCGACCACGTGAAGCGATTCATGCGCTGAGCCTCGCGATGGCGGTCGCGGCCGCCATCGCACACGGAGGTTGTGCCCGCGCCGGCTCTGCGGTTAGCATCCCTTGCACACATTCATCACGCCGGCGCGACGACGCCGGCCGGAGGAGACGTCCCATGCGCAGGATCCTGTCCGCCGCGGCCGCGCTCGCGGCCCTGGTCATGTCCGGCCCCGCTCTCTCGCAGGGCAAGGAAATCAAGATCGGCGTGATCTACGACCTGACCGGCCCGTTCGCGGCCGGCGGCTCGAACGCCAGCTACCTCGGCACCAAGTACGCGATCGACATGATCAACGAGCGCGGCGGCATCGACGGCTACCGGCTGCGCCCGATCTACGCCGACGCGCAGAGCAAGGCCGAGGTCGCGATCAACGAGGCCGAGCGGCTGCTGAACCAGGAGAAGGTCGACCTGATCATGGGCATCTTCTCGTCGGCGCACTGCGTGCCGATCGCGCAGAAGGCGGACCAGGCGAAGCGCTTCATGTGGGCGAACGTCTGCATCAGCTCCGCGGTGTTCAAGGACAAGAACCTCAAGTACGTGTTCCGGGCGCAGTCGCACTCCGACCAGGCGGGCCAGGCTTCGTGCGCGTTCCTGAAGGAGCACGCGAAGGCGAAGCTCGGCAGGGACGTCAAGGACCTCAAGGTCGCGATCATCTACGAGGACGGGCCGTACGGCTCGGGCGTGGCGGCGGGCAACGAGGGCGCCTGCAAGGCCGACGGCATGCAGATCGTGCTGAAGGAAGGCTACGCGGCGACCGCGCCGGACCTGTCGCCGCTGATCACCAAGCTCAAGCGCGCGCGCGCCGACGTGATCCTGCACACCGGCTACAACCCCGACATCACGCTGTTCCTGCGGCAGGCGCGCGAGCAGGGGCTGAAGTGGCAGGCGCTGATCGGCCACGGCGCGGGCCATGGGCAGTTCGACCGCCTGTTCGCGACCTTCAAGGACGACGCGAACCTGATCTTCAACGTGGATCCGGTGGCCGCGCAGCTGCTCGATCCCAAGTCGCTCGCGCCCGGCCTGGGCGACGTGACCAAGGAGATGGTCAAGCGCTACCGGGCCGACGTGAAGGGCGACGAGGTGCCGCCCCACGTGTCGATGGGCTTCAACCAGTCGTGGATCCTGTTCACCGACGTGATCCCGCGCGCGATCAAGAAGTTCGGCGGCATCGACGCCGAGGCGCTGCGGCAGGCGGCGCTCGAGACGGACATCCCGGCCGGCGGCACGATCCAGGGCTACGGCGTCAAGTTCTTCCCGCCCGGCCACCAGATGGCGGGTCAGAACGAGCGCTCGACGCCGGTGGTCATGCAGTACTCGGGCAACGACACGTTCGTCGTCTGGCCGAGCTCGATCAAGACCCGGGACCCGGTGCTGCCGCTGCCCAAGGGCCACGGCTACGCGCCCTGACAGCACCGAATCCGTGCCAGCGGCGGCCGGCCCGGCCGCCGCCGACCCTTCGCGTCCCACCATGCTCAGAGTCGATTCGCTGACCAAGCGCTTCGGCGGCTTCACCGCCGTCGACCGCCTGTCGTTCGAGCTGCGACAGGGCGAGATCCTCGGCCTGATCGGCCCGAACGGATCGGGCAAGAGCACGACCTTCAACGTGATCGCAGGCCTCTACGCGCCGACCGAGGGCTCGGTCAGCTTCATGGGCCGCGAGATCGGCGGGCTGCCGCCCAACCGCATCTGCCGCGCCGGCATCGCGCGGACCTTCCAGATCCCGCGCCCGTTCCGCAAGCTGTCGATCCTCGAGAACGCGACGCTCGCCGCGTACTTCGGCGCGTCCGAGCCGGTGACCCGCGCCGAGGCGAGGAAGCGGGCCGAGGACGCGCTCGAGCTGATCGGCCTGCCGCGCGACGAGCACGCTCGCATCGACGGGCTCGGTGCCGCCGGCCTGAAGAAGCTGGAGATGGCGCGCGCGCTCGCGACGCAGCCGAAGCTGCTGCTCGCCGACGAGAGCCTCGGCGGCCTCGACGAGACCGAGATGTCGCAGGCGGCCGACATGCTCCGCCGCATCCGCGACGAGCGCGGCGTCACGATCGTCTGGGTCGAACACATCATGGGCGTGCTGATGCGCGTCATCGACCGCTGCCTGGTGCTCGACCACGGCGAGCTGATCGCGCAGGGCACGCCGGCCGAGGTCACCCGCGACCCGAAGGTCGTCGAGGTCTACCTCGGCTCGGACGCGGAGCAGGTCCAGCAGCACGTGCGCGACGTCGACGCCGCGCGCGCGACCGGCGGCGGAGGGCGCGCCTGATGCTCGATCTGAAGAACGTCTCGGCCGGCTACGGCGCGTTCCAGGCGCTGTTCGACGTGTCGCTGAAGGTGGATGCCGGCGAGGCGGTGGCGGTGATCGGCCCGAACGGCGCCGGCAAGACGACGCTGCTGCGCACGATCTCCAAGCTGATCGAGCCGACCGCCGGCACGCTGACGATGGAGGGGCGCGCCTACAACGCGATGCCCGCGCACGAGGTGATCGGGCTCGGCATCGCGCAGGTGCCCGAGGGCCGGCGCCTCTTCCCGCGCCTGTCGGTCGAGGACAACCTGCGGATGGGTGCGTTCCTGCCCGCCGCGCGCGCGAAGTTCGACGAGCGCCTCGAGTTCGTCTACTCGCTGTTCCCGAAGATGAAGGAACGGCGCATGCAGATGGCCGGCACGATGTCGGGCGGCGAGCAGCAGATGTGCGCGATCGGGCGCGCGCTGATGAGCGGCCCGAAGCTGCTGCTGCTCGACGAGCCATCGGCGGGCCTCGCGCCGGTCGTCGTCCAGTCGATCTTCGGGCTGATGAAGACGATCCGCGCGCAGGGCTTCACCGTGCTGATCGTCGAGCAGAACATCCAGCAGGTGCTCAAGGTCGTCGACCGCGCCTACCTGCTCGAGACCGGGCGGATCCGCCAGAGCGGCGACGCCGCGACGCTGCTCGCCAGCGACGAGATCCGCCGCGCCTACCTCGGCGTCTGACACGGGCCCGCCATGCCGATCTTCGACATCTTCCTGCTCGAGGCCGTGCTCAACGGCCTGCTGCTCGGCGGCCTGCTCGCGCTGCTGGCGCTCGGGCTCAACCTGATCTTCGGCGTCATCGACGTGGTGTGGATCTGCTACGCCGAGATGATGATGATCGGGATGTACGCGATCTGGTGGCTGCACGTCCAGCAGGGCTGGCCGCTCGCGGGCGCGTTCGTCGCCGGCATCCTCACGGTCGCCGCGCTCGGGGCCGCGATGCACCAGTTCATCATCCGCCCGGTGCTGTCGGCCGAGCCGATCAACCAGCTGCTGGTCACCGGCGGCGTGCTGTTCTTCCTGCAGGCCGCGGCGACCGTGATCTTCGGCGTCGAGTTCCGCAACCTCGGCGTGCGGCTGCCGGGCATCGCGATCGGCGAGATGAGCCTCTCGGCCGCGCGGCTGATCGCGTTCGCGGTCGCGATCGCGGCGATCGGCGGCACCTGGCTCTTCCTCTCGCGCAGCTACCTCGGGACCGCGATCCGCGCGATCAGCCAGGACCGCGGGATCATGCCGCTGATGGGCGTGAACCCGGGGCGCATCTACCTGACCACCTCGGCGCTCGGCGGCGGCCTGGCGGGGCTGGCCGCCTGCCTGCTGGTGCTGCAGTACGACATCCACCCCGCGATCGGCCTGTCGTTCGGCCCGATCACCTTCCTGATCTGCGTGATGGGCGGGCTCGGCAACCTGATCGGCGGCTTCCTCGCCGCCTTCGTGTTCGCCCAGTTCATCGCGGTCGGCGGCTTCCTGTTCCAGCTCGAGTGGGGCTACGTGATCGCGTTCGTGTTCTTCATCGCGACGATGTTCTGGAAGCCCGAAGGGCTGTTCGCGAAGCGTCGGTGACGGAGCGCACACGATGAAAGTCGTCGCCTGGATCCTGCTCGCGCTGCTGCTGCTCGCGCCGTTCTCCGGCATCGGGGCCTACCCGCTGCACCTGGCGATCATGGCGCTGCTCTGGGGCTACATCTACACCAGCTGGTCGATCATGGGCCGGCTCGGGATGGTGAGCTTCGGGCACGGCGCGTTCCTCGGCATCGGCGCCTACGGTGCGGTGCTGCTGTGGAACTCGGCGGGCGTCTCGCCGTGGATCGGCGCGATCGTCGCCGTCGTCGTCACGCTCGCGCTCGCGGTGCTGATCGGCTGGCCGTGCTTCCGCTTCAGGATCGTCGGCCACTACTTCGCGCTGGTGACGCTCGCGCTGTCTGAGGTGGTGCGGCTGGTGATCGTCGCGATGCGCGAGCAGACCGGCGGCTCGCTCGGCGTGACCCCGAAATCGGCGCTGACCGACGGCGCGACCGTGGCCGTCGGCGCGCTGCAGTTCTCGAACAAGGTCGTCTGGTTCTATGCGGTGCTCGCCTGCTGGCTGGTCGCGCTCTGGATCTGGCGGCGGGTCGACCGCAGCATGGACCGGCTCGCGCTCGAGGCGATCAGCGAGGAGGAGGATGCGGCGGCCTCGATCGGCATCGACGTCTCGCGCACCAAGCTGAAGGTGACGATGCTGTCGGCCGCGATGACCTGCATCGGCGGCGTGCTCTACGCGCAGTACCAGCTCTACGTGAACCCCGAGACGGTGTCGGGCATCGGCATCTCGCTGCAGATGGTGTTCGGCGCGATCGCGGGTGGCATGTTCGTGATGCTCGGCCCGACCGTCGGCGCGGTGTTCCTGCTCGCGCTGTCCGAGACGCTGCGGATCGCGATCGGCAACCAGATCCACGGGCTGGACCTGCTGATCTACGGCGTGCTGCTGATCCTGTTCATCATCTACCTGCCCAAGGGCATTCTCGGTACGCTGCTCGAGCGCACCGGCGGACGACGGGCCTGAATCCCGCCCGCGAGGGCCCGTATCCCGCAAACGCGGGATTACCATGACCTCCAGGCCGGCGCCCCCGAGCCGGCCCTGGAGGCGACATGGCGACCCTGAACGTGAACGGCCGCTCGGTCAGCGTGGACGTCGCACCCGACACCCCGCTGCTGTGGGTCCTGCGCGACCACGTCGGGCTCACCGGCACCAAGTACGGCTGCGGCATCGCGGCCTGCGGCGCGTGCACGGTCCACCTCGACGGCCAGCCGATGCGCTCGTGCGTGCTCCCGGTGTCGGCGGTGGCGCCCGAACAGAAGGTCGTGACGATCGAGGGGCTGTCGCCGAACGGCACCCACCCGGTGCAGGTCGCCTGGCGCGCGCTCGACGTGCCCCAGTGCGGCTTCTGCCAGTCGGGGATGATCATGGCCGCGGCGGCACTGCTCGCCGAGAAGCCGAACCCCACCGACGCCGACATCGACGCGGCGATGACGAACATCTGCCGCTGCGGCACCTACAACCGCGTGCGCGCCGGCATCAAGCAGGCCGCCGGCGCGCCGAAGGCGTGAGGAGCACCGCGATGAGGCCGCAGACCCGTCCGTCCGCCCGGTCCCGCGCGGGCGGTGCCCGCCGCACCTTCCTCAAGGCCTCGGCCGGCCTCGTCGTCGGCTTCCACCTGCCGCCGCGCGGGGCGCTCGCGCAGCAGCAGGCGCCCGCGGCCGCGCCCGCCGCGCCGACCGAACCCGAGATCAACGCCTGGGTCGCGATCGCGCCCGACGACACCGTCACGATCCGGATGGCCCGCTCCGAGATGGGCCAGGGCACGCGCACCGGGCTCGTGCAGCTGGTCGCCGAGGAGCTCGAGTGCGAGTGGACCCGGATCCGGACCCAGTACGTGACGCCGGGCCAGTCGCTCGCGCGCAATCGCGCATGGGGCGCGTTCCTCACCGCGGGCAGCCAGGGCATCCGCCAGAGCCAGGACTACGTGCGCCGCGGCGGCGCGGCCGCGCGGACGATGCTCGTGCAGGCCGCGGCCGACGCCTGGAACGTGCCGGCGGCCGAGTGCGCCGCGCGCCAGGGCACCGTCGTGCACGGCCCGACCGGGCGCACCGTCCGCTACGGCCAGGTCGCGGCGGCCGCCGGGCGGCTCGAGCCGCCGAAGGACGTGCCGCTGAAGGACCCGAAGGACTGGAAGGTGATCGGCCAGTCGATGCCGCGCATCGACACCGCCGACAAGACCACCGGCCGGCTCGTCTACGGCGCCGACCTGAAGATGCCGGGCATGCTGGTCGCGGTGCCGCGCGAGTGCCCGGTGTTCGGCGGCAAGGTGAAGTCGTACGACGCTGCCGCGGTCGCGAAGCGCCCCGGCGTGCGGCACGTGCTGCAGGTCGGCGACACCGCGGTCGCGGTCGTCGCCGACACCTTCTGGCAGGCCAAGACCGCGCTCGACGCGCTGCCGGTCGACTGGGACTGGGGCCCGAACCGCGGCGTGTCGTCGGCGACGATCGAGGCGCGGCTGCGCGAGGGGCTCGAGGCGGCCGAGGCCTTCGTCGGCAACCAGGCGGGCGACGCGCGCGCGGCGATCGCGGGCGCGCCGAGGAAGATCGAGGCGACGTACGCGTACCCGTTCCAGAACCACGCGCCGATGGAGCCGATGAACGCGACGGTGGTCTGGACGCCGACGCGCTGCGACGTCTGGTGCCCGACGCAGAACGGCGAGGCGGCGCTCGCCGCGACCGCGCAGGCCGCCGGCCTGCCGCAGACCGCGTGCGACGTGCACCGCGTCGACCTCGGCGGCGGCTTCGGGCGGCGCACGACGCACGAGTGGCTGATCCAGGCGGTCAACATCGCGAAGCAGCTGCCGGGCGTGCCGGTCAAGACGATGTGGACCCGCGAGGAGGACATGGTCCAGGGCCGGTACCACCCGGTCACGATGGCGAAGATGACCGCGGGCGTGGACGCGCAGGGCAACGTGACCGGCCTGCACGTGCGGATCTCGGGGCAGTCGATCCTGTCGTACGTGTTCCCGAACGCGCTGCAGAACGGCCGCGACCCGGTGCAGTTCCAGGGCCTGAATCCGGGCGGCGCCGAGAGCGCGTTCGGCTACACGTTCCCGAACCTGCTGATCGACCACGCGATGCGCAACACGCACGTGCCGCCGCACTTCTGGCGGGGCGTGAACCACAACCAGAACGCGATCTACGTCGAGTGCTTCATGGACGAGATCGCACACGCGCTGAAGGTCGATCCGTTCGAGTTCCGCCGCCGCCACATGGCGAACCATCCGAAGCACCGCGCGGTGCTCGACGCGGTGGCGGCCCGGATCGGCTGGGGCACGCCGCCGCCGGCCGGTGTCTTCCGCGGCATCGCGCAGCAGATGGGCTTCGGCTCGTACGTCGCGGCCGCGGCCGAGGTGTCGGTCGACGACAAGGGCGTGCTGAAGGTCCACCGCATCGTCGCGGCGACCGACTGCGGCCACGCGGTCAATCCGCGGCAGATCGAGATGCAGGTCGAGGGCTCGTTCTCGTACGGGCTGTCGGCGCTGCTCTACGGCGCGTGCACGGTGAAGGACGGCGCGATCGAGCAGCGCAACTTCGACACCTACAACGTGCTGCGGATGAACGAGATGCCGAGGGTCGAGACGATCGTGATGCCTTCGGGCGGCTTCTGGGGCGGGGTCGGCGAGCCGACGATCATGGTCGCGGCGCCGGCGGTGCTGAACGCGATCTTCGCGGCCACCGGCAAGCGGATCCGCTCGGTGCCGCTGAAGGACCAGGACCTGCGGCGCGCGTGAGTGCACGCAGGCCGGCCGTGCTCGCATTCGCGCTCGCCGCGGCGCTCGCCGCGACGTCGGCCGGCGCGCAGGTCGCGCGCTTCGTGGTCTCGGGCGACGCGATCGACGCGCCGCTCGAGGGGCGCGCGGGCGAGCGCGCGCGCGGCGAGGCGATCGTGCGCGACCGCGAGACCGGCAACTGCCTGATCTGCCATGCGATCCCCGAGCCGGCCGAACGCTTCCAGGGCGAGATCGGGCCGCCGCTCGCCGGCGTCGGCGCACGGCTGTCCGCGGCGCAGCTGCGGCTGCGGCTGGTCGACCCCACGCGTCTGAACCCGGCGGCGATCATGCCGGCCTACCACCGCGTCGACGGGCTGCGTCGCGTCGATCCGCGCTGGGCCGGGCGGCCGGTGCTCGACGCGCAGGCGATCGAGGACGTGGTCGCCTACCTGTCGTCGCTGAAGGACTGACGCGATGCGCCGCACCGACGCCCGCCGCCGCTTCGTCGCGACCGCGGTCGCGCTCGCCGCGACGCCCGCGCTGTCCGGGCGCGCGGCCGCGCAGTCGGCGCCGGCGCCCGACGGCGCCGCCTTCGAGGACGCGCGGCGCGCGATCGTCGCGGGCCGCGTGCCGCGCGCGGGCGGCATCGAGATCGAGATGCCAGCGCTGTCGGAGAACGGCAACGCGGTGGACCTGACGGTACGCGTCGACAGCCCGATGAGCGTCGACGACCACGTCCGTGCGATCCACGTGCTGTCGCCGAGGAATCCGTCGGCGCTGGTCGCGAGCTTCCGGCTGACGCCGCGCTCGGGCCGCGCGCAGGTGTCGACCCGGATCCGGCTCGCGACCACGCAGCGGATCCTGGTGCTCGCCGAGACCAGCGCCGGCGCGCTGCTGTCGGCCGAGCGCGAGGTGATCGTCGTGCTCGGCGCCTGCGTCGACGGAGGCTGAAGGTGGAGCCCGCCCTCGCGAGGATCACGCTGCCGGCGGGCGTGCGTCGCGACGAGGTCGTCGAGGTGCGCGTGCTGGTGCGCCATCCGATGGAGCGCGCGGTCGACGCGCCCGGCTCCATGCCGTCGCCGCGCCGGATCGTGCACACGCTGCGCGCCACCTACGGCGGCGAGGAGGTGTTCCGGATGGCGCTGTCGACCGGCATCGCGGCCAATCCGTACGTCGCGTTCTTCGTGCGCGCCGTCGAGTCGGGCGACGTGGTCGTCGAGTGGATCGAGGACGGCGGCGCGGTCCACCGGCAGGCGGCGCGGCTGAACGTCGGGTGAGGGCGGCGCTGCGACGACCGGCGGCCACGTTCGCCCCCGCCATTCGAGCCGCGGTGCGCGCGACGACAGGCGTCGCCGCGAACCGCGGCGCGATCGTCGTCGTCGCGGCGCTCGCCTGCGCGGCGCCCGGTCCGGCGTCCGCCACCGACGCCGTGCGGCCCTCGCGCGACTTCCTGTCGCCCGAGCTGCGCGCCCAGCAGGACGATCCCTCGCGCCACCCCGGCTGGCTCTGGGTCGACCAGGGCGAGACGCTGTGGCGCCGCGCGCCCGCGCCCGGCACGCCGTCGTGCGAGGGCTGCCACGGCGGCCTCGACGCGATGCGCGGCGTCGCGACGCGGCTGCCTGCGGTCGACGCCGACGGCGCGCTGACCAACCTCGAGGGCCGCATCAACCGCTGCGTGACGCAGCGCCAGGGCCGGCCCGCGCTCGCCTGGGAGAGCGACGCGCTGCTGGCGCTGACCGCCGCGATCGCGCAGCGCTCGCGCGGGCTGCCGATGGCCGTCGCGGTCGACGGTCCGGCCGCGCCGTTCCTGGAGCGAGGCCGCGAGCTCTACCGCACGCGCCAGGGCCAGCTGAACCTCTCGTGCACGCAGTGCCACGACGAGCGGGCGGGGCTGCGGCTGCGCGGCGACCGGATCTCGAGCGGGCTCGGCACCGGCTATCCGGCCTACCGGCTCGAGTGGAACGGCATGGGCTCGCTGCACCGTCGGCTGCGCGCCTGCTCGCTCGGCGTTCGCGCGACGCAGTTCGCGCCGGGCTCGGACGAGTACCTCGCGCTCGAGCTGTGGCTCGCGCACCGCGCGCGCGGGCTGCCGGTCGAGGCGCCCGGGCTGCGGCGCTGAGCCGGTGGTGCGCGGCGTCCCACCGCGAACGCGACCTGCGGGCAGGGTGCGAACGAAGGCGAACCCGCGTCAGCGCCGCGGCCGCGGCGCGTCCTCCCAGATCATCGGCTGCGCGCGCTCGCCGCCGAGGAACTCGATCGGGTCGTGGTTGTCGACGTGGCCGTACTGGCCCTGCCAGACCGACCAGCCGCACAGCTGCTGCAGCCGGCGCGGCATCCGGCGCACCTCCTCGACGCGCAGCCCGAGCTGCTGGTTCTCCTGCTGGCGCATCCAGCCGACGCAGTAGTAGCAGGCGATCGCCCAGCGCCGCGCGTCGGTGGTGTTCGCGCCGCCGCCGTGCCACAACGCGCTGTCGAAGAGCAGGATGCTGCCGGCGGGCATCTCGGCGGCGACGGTCGGGTGCTCGGCGCCGTAGCGCGGCGGCGCGTCGAAGCGGTGGCTGCCCGGCACGATGCGCGTCGCGCCGTTGGCCTCGGTGAAGTCGGACAGCGCCCAGATTGCGTTCAGCGCGATCGGCGCACGCGGGCGCGCGAGCGGGATGCGCTGCGTGTCCTCGTGCAGCGGCTGCGCGGCCTGGCCGGGCGCGAGCGTGATCGCCGACAGCGAGGACAGCAGCAGCTCCGGGTCGAGTGCGCGCTCGGCGATCGCGAGCACGGTCGGGTGAAGCGGCACCGGCCAGAACGCCTCGCCGTGCGCGAGCAGGTTGTAGATGCGCACGGTGCGCGTGCCCTCGAAGCGCGTGCGCGCGAAGCCCAGGCCCTGCTCGGCCTCGAGCCGCTCGAGCGCGTCGCGCAGGCCCTCGCGGACCTCGGGCGCGATCGCGTCGCGCAGCACCGTGAACCCGTGCTCGCGCAGCCGCGCGACATGACCGTCGAGCTCGGCCTCGGGGATGGTGCGGTCGTCGGCGTCCATGCGCTCCAGTATGTCACTCGGTGCGCGCGCGGCGCGCTCGCCGCGCTCGGGCGCCGGGACGAATTGCGGTATAACCGGGCGGCACGGATCGGACGGAGCTCGGATGAAGCGGTACGGGATGGCGGTGATCGGCCTCGGCGTGGTCGGGCGGCGGATGCTCGAGCAGGCCGCCGCGAGCGCCGGCATCCAGGTGGTGTCCGCGTGGGACGCCGCGGCGCCCGTGCGCGCTGCTGCGGCCGCCGACTTCGCCGGCCTGCCGCTCGCCGCGAGCGCCGCCGACGCGATCGAGCGCCTCGACGTCGACGTGGTCTACGTCGCGGTGCCGCCGCTCGCGCACGCGCCGCTGGTGCGCGCCGCCGTCGCCGCCGGCAAGGCGGTGTTCTGCGAGAAGCCGCTCGGCGTCGACGTCGCCGAGAGCGAGGCGCTGGTCGCCGAGGTCCAGCACAGCGGCGTGCGGCAGGCGGTCAACTTCCCGTTCGCGTCGTCGGCCGCGGTCGACGCGCTCGCCCGCGCGATCGCCGAGCCCGCGTTCGGGCTGCGCGGCGTCGAGATGCGCGTGCGCTTCCACGAGTGGCCGCGGGCGTGGCAGGCGGGCGCGACCTGGCTGTCGCGCGCCGACCAGGGCGGCTTCACGCGCGAGGTGCTGTCGCACTTCGTGTACCTCGCACACCGGCTGTTCGGCGGCGAGGTCGCGCTGCAGGGCGCTGCGGTCGCGTTTGCGCCGTCGCCGGCCGGCGCGGCCGAGACCGCGGTCTCGGCCGCGCTCGACTGCGCGGGCGTGCCGGCCACGGTGTCGGGCACCGTCGGCGGCGCCGCGCCCGACCGGATCGAGGCCCGCTTCGTCGGCGCGCGCGCCGAGCTCGTGCTCGCCGACTGGTACCGGCTCGACGTCGTCGACGCCGACGCGCCGCAGGGCCGGCCGATGCCGGGCCTGCCCGAGGACCCGCGCACCGCGGCCTACCAGAGCCAGCTCGCGCAGCTGCAGGCGATGCTCTCGGGCGATGCCCACACGCTTCCCGGCTTCGCCGACGCGCTCGCGGTGCAGCGTCGGATCGAGGCGATGCTGAACCCCCCAGGACGACACGGATGACGATGCCTTCGACGATGCGATACGTGGACCACGGCACGGGCGGCGGGCCCGAGGTGCTGCAGGTGAAGACCGGCCCGGTGCCCGAGCTCGGCGCCGGCGAGGTGCTGATCGAGGTCGCCGTGGCCGGCGTGAACCGGCCCGACGTGCTCCAGCGCAGCGGCCGCTATCCGCCGCCGGCCGACGCGTCGCCGCACCTCGGCCTCGAGGTCGCCGGCCGCATCGTCGCGCTCGGTCAGGGCGTCACCGAGTGGTCGATCGGCGAGGAGGTCTGCGCGCTCACCAACGGCGGCGGCTACGCGGAGTACGCGATCGCGCCGTCCGGCCAGGTGCTGCCGGTGCCGAAGGGCCTGACGATGCTGCAGGCCGCGGCGCTGCCCGAGACCTACTTCACCGTGTGGGCGAACGTCGTCGAGCGCGGCCGGCTCGCGAAGGGCGAGTCGATCCTGATCCACGGCGGCTCGTCGGGGATCGGCATCACCGCGATCCAGGTCGCCAAGGCGCAGGGCGCGAAGGTGTTCTGCACGGTCGGCAGCGCCGAGAAGGCGGCGGCCTGCGTCGAGGTCGGCGCCGACGCGGCGATCGACTACCGCCGCCAGGACTTCGTCGCCGAGACGATGCGGCTGACCGGCAACCGCGGCGTCGACGTCGTGCTCGACATGGTCGGCGGCCCGTACATCGAGAAGAACCTGAAGATCCTCGCGCTCGAGGGGCGGCTGGTGCAGATCGCGTTCCTGCAGCCGTCGCGGGTCGAGGTCGACTGGCTGCCGCTGATGGTCAAGCGGCTGACCTACACCGGCTCGACGCTGCGGCCGCGCCCGCCTGCGGAGAAGGCGCGCCTCGCGCAGCAACTGCGCACGCACCTGTGGCCCCTGCTCGAGCGCGGCGAGGCGCTCCCGAGGATCTACCGGACGTTCAAGCTCGAGCAGGCCGCGCAGGCCCACGCCCTGATGGAGAGCTCCGAGCACATCGGGAAGATCATGCTCGTGGTGCGGGCCGGCTGAGCCTCGGACGGAGGCTCCCGCGAGGCGGCGCCTCGCAGGAGCCTCGAGCCGGGATCGCCGTGCGCCGTCGATCGCGGCCGGCGTCGGGCGGCCGTGCGCCGCACGGACCCGGCCGTCGGGGGCCCGTCAGGCGGCCGCCTTGGGCTGATGGCCGCCGCCGCGCTTCAGCGCGCGCCATCCGAGCAGGAACAGCACCAGCGCCGCGACGCCCTGCAGCACCCGGTCGAGGGTGACGTTGTCGAACACGTAGGCGTCGAACAGCGGGTCCTTGACCAGCATGCCGACACCGGTGAGCGCGAGGATCGCGGCGCCGATCGCGGCGATGACCGGCCAGCGGTCCATCAGCTTGGTCACGAAGCTGCTGCCGTAGACGACCAGCGGGATGCTGATCAGCAGGCCCAGGATCACCAGCTCCCAGCGTCCGCCGGCCGCGCCGCCGACCGCCAGCACGTTGTCTACGCCCATCAGCGCGTCGGCGATCACGATGGTCTTCATCGCGCCCCAGAAGCTGTCCGCGGCCGCGTGCTCGTTGCCGGCGTCCTCGAGCTTCGGCACCGCGAGCTTGTAGGCGATCGGCAACAGCAGCAGGCCGCCGATCAGCAGCAGCCCGGGGATCTTGAGGAGCCAGACCACGACCAGCGTCATCGCGGTCCGCACGGCGATCGCGCCGATCGAGCCGAAGATGATCGCCTTGCGGCGAAGGTCGGGCCGCAGGCGGCTCGCCGCTATCCCGATGACCAGCGCGTTGTCGCCGGCCAGCACGAGGTCGATCAGGATGATGGCGGCGAGGGCCGCCCACCATGCGCTGCTGAAGAGTTCCATGGATCCTCTGGAGAGAGCACGTCGCTGGTCTCGCACTCGGCGCTGCGCGCCGCCGTCACCCCCGGGGCGCTCTTGGGCGCCCGTCCTGACGGGGGTGGGGCCGGCGCACGGTGCGCCGGGGCTACTCCCCAGAACCGCCGGAGGGTAGGCGAGCGGACCGGGCGCCGTCCAGGAAAGCCCCTGTCGCCCGTGCGTCTTTCGTGCGCGCGCCCCGGGGTCAGCTCTGCACCAGCGTGCGGTGCCGGTGGATGCTCATCATGATCCCGGCCCCCAGCCCGAGCGTGACCATCGCGGTCCCGCCGTACGACATCCAGGGCAGCGGCACGCCGACGACCGGCAGGATGCCGATCACCATGCCGATGTTGACGAAGCAGTAGGTGAAGAAGCTCATCGTGATCGAGCCGGCCATCAGCCGGCCGAACACCGTCGCGCCGCTGCCGGCGATGACCAGCCCGCGCGAGATGATCGCCATGTACAGCAGCATCAGCACGCCGATGCCGAGCAGCCCGAACTCCTCGGCGTAGACCGCGAGGATGAAGTCGGTGGTGCGCTCCGGGATGAATTCGAGGTGGGTCTGCGTGCCCAGCATCCAGCCCTTGCCCCACAGCCCGCCGGAGCCGACCGCGATCGTCGACTGGATGATGTGGAAGCCCTTGCCGAGCGGATCGGAGGTCGGGTCGATCAGCGTCATCACCCGCTGGCGCTGGTAGTCGTGCATCACCGACCACAGCAGCGGCAGCGAGGCGAGGGCGGCCGCGCCGAGCCCGAAGATGATCTTCCAGCTCAGGCCGGCGAAGAAGATCACGTAGGCGCCCGCGGCCAGCACCAGGATCGAGGTGCCGAGGTCGGGCTGCTTGGCGATCAGCAGCACGGGCAGCGCCAGCAGCACGGTCGCGACCAGGAAGTCGGTCCAGCGCAGCATGCCCTCGCGCTGGTTGAAGTACCAGGCGAGCATCATCGGCGTCGCGATCTTCAGCATCTCCGACGGCTGGATCCGCGTGAAGCCGAGGTCGAGCCAGCGCTGCGCGCCCTTGTTGATGATGCCGAAGAGGTCCACCGCGATCAGCAGCGCGATGCCCAGCAGGTAGAGCGGCAGCGCGAGGCGCATCAGGATCGCCGGCGGCACGATCGCCGCGAGCCACATCACCGCGGCCGCGACGCCGAGGTTGCGCGCGTGGCCGGCGAACCGGCCGGGAAAGTCGAACGCGGCCGAGTACATCGTCGCGACGCTGATCAGCACCACCAGCGCCATCGCGAGCAGCAGGGTCCCGTCGAACACCAGCACGTACTGGCGGATCGCCTGCCACGGCGAGCGGCGTTCCATCGAGGCGGCGGCGGTGCCGATCATGTCCCGGTGCCCTCAGTTGCGCGCGGCCTGCGCGGGCGTCAGCGGCTCGGGCTCGGTGCTCTCGGGCACGTCGCGCAGCTCGGACTCGTCGACCTCGGGCCTGGCCGGGAACGGCTTCGGCGTGTCCTTGGGCAGCTTGCCGAGCAGCACGTAGTCGAACACCTTGCGTGCGATCGGCGCGGCGGCCTGCGCGCCGAAGCCGCCATTCTCGACGATCAGCGCGAGCGCGACCTTCGGGTCGTCGACCGGGGCGAACGCCATGAAGAGCGAGTGGTCGCGGAAGCGCTCGGCGATCTTCTTCGCGTCGTACTTCTCGCCCTGCTTGATGCCGATGACCTGCGCGGTGCCGGTCTTGCCGGCCGCGACGTACTCGGCGCCCGCGAAGGCGATGCGCCCGGTGCCGACCCGGTTGACCTCGACCATGCCCTGCTTGACCAGCGCGAGGTACTCGGGCTTGAGCGGGATCGTGTAGCTCTCCTTCGGCACCGTCGGCACCTTGCTGCCGTCGCGCGGATCGTGGATCGCCTTGACGACGTGCGGGCGCATCACCTTGCCGCCGTTGGCGAGGATCGCGGTCGCGTGGGCGAGCTGCAGCATCGTGAAGGTGTTGTAGCCCTGGCCGATGCCGATCGACGGCGTCTCGCCGGGCAGCCACTTCTGCTTGTACCGCTTCATCTTCCAGGCCGACGACGGCAGGATGCCGGTCGTCTCGTTCTGGATGTCGATGCCGGTCAGCTGCCCGAAGCCCCAGGGCTTCATGAAGTCGTGGATCTTGTCGACGCCCATGTCGTAGGCGGCGCTGTAGTAGTAGGTGTCCGACGACACGACGATCGACTTCTTCAGGTCGACCAGACCGTGGCCGGTCGGCTTGGAGTCGCGGAAGCGATGGCCGCCGAGCAGGAAGTAGCCCGGGTCGCTGATCGTCGCGGTGGCCGTGCGCGTACCGCTCTCGAGCACCGCGAGCGCCATGAACGGCTTGTAGGTCGAGCCCGGCGGATACGTGCCCCGCAGCGGCCGGTTGAGCAGCGGCTTGTCCGGGTCGTCGTTGAGCTCCTTCCAGGTCGTCGGGTCGATGCCGTCGATGAACAGGTTCGGGTCGTAGGTCGGCTTGGAGACGAAGGCGAGCACGTCGCCGGTCGAGGGCTCGATCGCGACCAGCGCGCCCTTGCGCTCGCCGTACCACTCCTCGACCAGCTTCTGCAGCCGCGCGTCGACCGCGAGGATCAGGTTCTTGCCGGGCGCGGCGGGGTTGCGCGACAGCGAGCGCACCGCGCGGCCGCCCGCCGACACCTCGACCTCGTCGAAGCCGGTCTCGCCGTGCAGCACGCGCTCGTAGCTGAGCTCGACGCCGACCTTGCCGATGTGCGTCGAGCCCGCGTACAGCGACGCGTCGTCGCCTTCGTCGATCTTCTTCTTCTCGTCGGGCGAGATGCGGCCGATGTAGCCGATCACGTGCGAGGCGGTCTCGCCGAGCGGATAGTTGCGGAACAGCCGCGCCCGCACGTCGACGCCCTCGAATCGGAAACGGTTCGCGGCGATCTTCGCGACCTCCTCGTCGGTCAGCCGCGTCTTCAGCGGCAGCCACTCGGAGTTCTTGGTGTCCTCGTACAGGCGCTTGAAGCGTCGGCGTTCGCGCGGGCCGATCTCGATGATCTGCGCGAGCTCGTCGATCGTCTTCTCGAGGTTCGCGATCTGCCGCGGCGCGAGCTCGAGCGTGTAGGCCGACACGTTCTCGGCGAGGAGCACGCCGTTGCGGTCGTAGATCAGGCCGCGCGCGGGCGGCACCGGCACCACCGCGATCCGGTTGTCCTCGGCCTGCGCGTGGAACTCGGCGTGCCGGTAGACCTGCAGCCACACCAGCCGCGCGACCAGCACGCCGAACAGCACGACGACGAAGCCGATCGCGAACACGAGGCGCCAGCGCAGACGCGCCAGCTCCATCTCGGAATTGCGGACCTCAACCATGTCCGCGCTCCGGCGTGTCCGTGCGGCAGGACCGTCGCGCTGCGCCACGCAAGGCCGGCGGCCAAGACGGAACCGGCTTCGCCGGGCCGTCGGCGGCGCCCCCCGGGGGGAGGCGCCGAAGGCGCTTCGGGGGGAACCTCATATGGGCCGGTTGTCGTCGCGGTCGACGGCGCTGCGCTGCGGCGCGAGCAGCAGCACGTCGGCCAGCGGCCACAGCAGCGTCGACGACAGGCTCTGCAGGAAGTAGCCGACGCCCGGGAACGGGCCGCCGACGGCCATCCGCACCGCGACAACGACCAGCTGCGCGAGCAGGAACAGCGGCAGCACGTGCAGCATCTGGCCGCCGAGGCGGTACCACGGCACGCGCCGGTGCATCGACATCGCGCCGTACGACAGCAGGCTGTAGGCGAGCGCGCGCTCGCCCAGCAGCGCCGAGGCGTGCACGTCCATCAGCAGCCCGACCAGGAACGCGATGCCGATGCCGACCTTGCGCGGCTGGTGGATGTTCCAGAACACCAGGACGATCGCGAGGAAGTCGGGCACGCCGTACATCCGGCCCCACGGCATGATGTTCAGCACGAACGCGACCAGGATCGTGAACGCGATGAACGCGCGGCTCGCCGGAAGCAGCAGGTATTCGGGGCGCATCTGCATCGTCGCGCTCCCTCAGTCCCGCCGCGCGACGCGCTTGCCGCGCACCGTCTCGGCCGCGTCCGCGGGCGGTGGCGGCGGGGGTACGCCGGTGCGGTCGACCAGCAGCACCAGCAGCAGCCGCGAGCGGTCGACGCCGGCGACCGGCTCGACGACGACGCGCGCGAAGTTGCCGGTGCGGCCGCGGTCGACGGTGACGATACGTCCGACCGGCAGCCCCGCGGGATAGAGGCTGTCGAGCCCCGAGGTGACGACGGTGTCGCCCTCCTTCAGGTCCGCGTTGACCGACATGTAGCGCAGCTCCATGCGGCCGGGGTCCGGTCCGCCCGAGGCGATCGCGCGCAAGCCGTTCCTCTGTACCTGCACCGGGATCGTCATGTTCCGGTCGGTGACCAGCGTCAGCTCGGCCGACAGCGGGAACACCCGCGTGACCTGCCCGACCACGCCCTGCGGGTCCACCACCGGCTGGCCGACGCCCACGCCCTGCTGCAGCCCCTTGTCGAGCACCAGCTTGCGGCTGAACGGATCGCGGGTGTCGTAGAGCACCTCGGCGACCACGCTCTTCACCGCGGTGCGGTCGCGCGCGCCCGTCAGCTCGCGCAGCTGGCGGTTCTCCTGGGCGAGCTGCTCGACCTGCAGCAGCTGGCGCGCGTTGGCCGTCTCGACGCGCTTCAACTCGGTGTTCTCGGCGCGCAGCCGGTGGATCTCGGTCAGGTAGTCGGTCGACATCGACACCGCGTCGCGCGGCACGAGCAGCGTGCGCTGCAGCGGGTAGAGCACGGTGCCGATGCCCTGGCGCATCGCGTTCAGCAGCCCGGTGCGCGAGTCGATGACGAGCAGCGAGATGCCCAGCAGCGCGAAGAAGGCGAGACGGGCGTTGGAGGAAGGACCCTGCTTGAAGAAGGGCGGTGGACTGCGATCCATTGCCCCGCCTTCAGGTCATTCGCTGGTGAAGATCGTCCCGAGCTTGTCCATCCGCTCCAGCGCCAGGCCGCAGCCGCGCACGACGCAGGTGAGCGGGTCGTCCGCCACCAGCACCGGCAGGCCGGTCTCTTCCATCAGCAGGCGGTCGAGGTCCCGCAGCAGCGCGCCGCCGCCGGTGAGCATCATGCCCCGCTCGGCGATGTCGGCGCCCAGCTCGGGCGGAGTCTGCTCCAGGGCGATCTTGACGGCCGACACGATGTTGTTCAGCGGGTCGGTCAGCGCCTCGAGGATCTCGTTGGACGAGACGGTGAACGCGCGCGGGATGCCTTCGGAGAGGTTGCGGCCCTTGACCTCCATCTCCTTGACCTCGGAGCCGGGGAAGGCGGAGCCGATCTCCTTCTTGATCGCCTCGGCGGTCGTCTCGCCGATCAGCATCCCGTAGTTGCGGCGGATGTAGTTGATGATCGCTTCGTCGAACTTGTCGCCGCCGACCCGCACCGAGCCGGAATAGACCATGCCGCCGAGCGAGATCACGCCGACCTCGGTCGTGCCGCCGCCGATGTCGACGACCATCGAGCCGGTCGCGTCGGACACCGGCAGGCCCGCGCCGATCGCGGCCGCCATCGGCTCCTCGATCAGGAACACCTGCGAGGCGCCCGCGCCGAGCGCCGACTCGCGGATCGCGCGGCGCTCGACCTGGGTCGAGCCGCAGGGCACGCAGATGATGATCCGCGGGTTCGGCGCGAACAGCGAGCCCGGGTGCACCATCCGGATGAACTGCTTGAGCATCTGCTCGGTGACCGTGAAGTCGGCGATCACGCCGTCCTTCATCGGGCGGATCGCCTCGATGTTGCCGGGCACCTTGCCGAGCATCTGCTTGGCTTCCTTGCCGACCGCGGCGATCGTCTTCTTGCCGTTCGGCCCGCCTTCCTGACGGATCGCGACGACCGAGGGCTCGTTCAGCACGATGCCCTTGCCCCGGACGTAGATCAGCGTGTTGGCTGTCCCGAGGTCGATCGCGAGGTCGTTGGAGAAGTACTTTCGAAAGAATCCGAACATCGTCGGTTCCGTATCATTGTGATGGACGGGGGCCCCGGGCAGTCGCGGCGGAGGAGGTCGATCGACCCCTTCTTCCGGCCCGGATCTCCTCAGAAACGACGCGAATCATACCTTATAATTCCTTCACTTCACTACGAAAACCGGGGTTCTCCACTGGCTCTCACCCCCTCCGACGTGGCGCGGATCGCGGACCTCGCCCGACTCGAACTGACCCCCGACGAAGCGGACCGCACCCTCGGGCAGCTCAATCGCGTCCTCGAGCTGATCGAGGCCCTGCAGGCCGTCGACACCACCGGGGTGGCGCCGATGACCCACGCCGGCGACCTCACCCTGCGGCTGCGTCCCGACGAGGTCACCGAGCCCGACCGCCGCGACGACTACCAGCGCGTCGCGCCGGCGGTCGACCACGGCCTGTACCTGGTGCCGCGGGTGATCGAATGACCGCCCCGGCGCCCCCGCCCCTGCACGCCCGTCCGGTGTCGGCGCTTCGCGCCGCGCTCGACGCCGGAGAGGTCTCGGCCCGGTCGCTCGCCGAGCACTTTCTCGCCCGGATCGCGACCTCTACCCTGAACGCGTTCGTCGACGTGCGCCCGGAGGCGACGCTCGAGCAGGCCCGTGTGGCCGACGAGCGGCTCGCCCGTGGCGAGCGCACACCACTGCTCGGCATCCCGGTCGCGCACAAGGACATCTTCGTGACCCGCGGCTGGCGCTCGACCGCCGGCTCGCGGATGCTGGCCGACTACGTCAGCCCCTTCGACGCGACCGTCGTCGAGCGACTGGGCGCGGCCGGCGCGGTGTGCCTGGGCAAGACCAACTGCGACGAGTTCGCGATGGGCTCGTCGAACGAGCACTCGCACTTCGGGCCGACCCGCAATCCCTGGGACCCGGCCGCGATCCCGGGCGGCTCGTCGGGCGGCTCGGCGGCCGCGGTCGCCGGCGGCCTCGCCCCGATCGCCACCGGCACCGACACCGGGGGCTCGGTGCGCCAGCCGGCCGCGATGTGCGGCGTCACCGGCATCAAGCCGACCTACGGACGGGTCTCGCGCTTCGGGATGATCGCCTTCGCCTCGAGCCTCGACCAGGGCGGCGCCTTCGGCGGCTCGGCGGCCGACTGCGCGGCGCTGCTCACCGCGATGGCCGGCTTCGACGCTCGCGACGCGACCAGCCTCGAGCGCCCGGCCGAGGACTACGTCGCCGGGATGGCCGCCCCGCCGGTGCCCGCCGGCCGCGGCGAGGCCCCGACCGCGTCCCGGCCGCTCGCCGGGCTGCGGGTCGGCGTGCCGGCCGAATACTTCGGCGAGGGCCTCGCGCCGGACGTCGAGCGCGCGGTCCGCGCCGGGCTCGCGACGCTGGAGTCGCTGGGCGCGGTGCTGGTGGACGTGTCGCTGCCGCGCACCCGCCTCGCGATCCCGGCCTACTACGTGATCGCGCCGGCCGAGGCCTCGAGCAACCTGTCGCGCTTCGACGGCGTGCGCTACGGCCACCGCGCCAAGGACCCGGTCGACCTGAAGGACCTGTACCGGCGCACCCGTGCCGAGGGCTTCGGGGAGGAGGTCCGCCGACGGATCATGGTCGGCACCTACGTGCTGTCGCACGGCTACTACGACGCCTACTACCTGCAGGCGCAGAAGCTGCGCCGCCTGATCGCCGACGACTTCGCGGCCGCGTTCGCGTCGGTCGACGTGATCGCCGGGCCGGTCGCGCCGACGGTCGCCTGGGACCTCGGCGATCACTCGTCCGACCCGGTGCGCGACTACCTCGCCGACGTCTACACGCTCGGCGCGTCGCTCGCCGGCCTGCCCGGGCTGTCGATGCCCGCGGGCTTCGGCGCGAAGGACCGCCCGGTCGGTCTGCAGCTCGTCGCCGACCGGTTCGGCGAGTCGCGGCTGCTCGGCATCGCCGACCGGTTCCAGCAGGCGACCGACTGGCACCTGCGCCGGCCGGCGGCCTGACGCGATGGCGGCGCGGGTCCGGTCCGGCGCGCGGCGCGGCGCGCGCGCGCGCCTCGCCGCCGCGGCGCTGCTCGCGGCGCTCGTCGCCGCCGGCTGCGGCGGCGCCCGGCCGACGCCGATCGCCGACCGGCCGATCGACCTCGCCGGCCGCTGCGCGCAGACCGAGGAGGACGGCTTCCGCGAGGACGCGACGCTCACGGTGCGCGACAACCGGGTCGACGCGCTGTCCTGGCAGCTGTGGGTCGGCCGGCGCGGCGGCTGCCGCTTCGAACTGCAGGACTTCCGGCAGGTCCGCAGCCGCCCGTCGATCGAACTCGCGGCGCGCGATGGCAGCGCGTGCAAGCTGATGGTCTGGCAGGAGCCGCGGCGCGTCACGCTCGCGCACGCCGGCTGCGAGGCCCGCTGCACGGGGGGCATCTACGAGGAGGCGTGGCCGGTGATGTTCGAGCCCCGTACGGGCGCCTGCGCGACCCGATGATGGCGACGCGATGAAGGACACGCGATGAAAGGCTGGGAAGTCGTGATCGGGCTGGAGACGCACGTCCAGCTCGCGACCCGCTCGAAGATCTTCTCCGGGGCGTCGACCGCGTTCGGCGCACCGCCGAACACGCAGGCGAGCCCGGTGGACCTCGCGCTGCCGGGCGTGCTGCCGGTGTTCAACGGCGCGGCGCTCGAGTGCGCGGTGAAGTTCGGCCTCGCGGTCGGCGCCGAGATCGCGCCGCGCTCGGTGTTCGCGCGCAAGAACTACTTCTATCCCGACCTGCCGAAGGGCTACCAGATCAGCCAGTACGAGATCCCGGTGGTCTCGGGCGGCGGGCTGCCGATCGTCTGGCAGCAGGACGGCGAGCCGCGCGAGAAGTTCGTGCGCCTCACGCGCGCGCACCTCGAGGAGGACGCGGGCAAGTCGCTGCACGAGGACGCGATGCGCGCGCTCGGCGGCGCGGCGCTCGCCGGCATGTCGGGCATCGACCTCAACCGCGCGGGCACGCCGCTGCTCGAGATCGTCACCGAGCCCGACATGCGCTCGTCGGCCGAGGCGGTCGCGTACGCGCGCGCGCTGCACGGCCTCGTCACCTGGCTCGGCATCTGCGACGGCAACATGCAGGAGGGCTCGTTCCGCTGCGACGCCAACGTGTCGGTGCGCCCGATCGGGCAGGCCGAGTTCGGCACGCGCTGCGAGATCAAGAACCTCAACTCCTTCCGGTTCATGCAGCAGGCGATCGAATACGAGGTGCGCCGGCAGGTCGAGCTGATCGAGGACGGCGGGCGCGTCGTGCAGGAGACGCGGCTCTACGACCCCGACCGCGACGAGACCCGGTCGATGCGCTCGAAGGAGGACGCGCACGACTACCGCTACTTCCCCGACCCGGACCTGCCGCCGCTGGTCGTCGAGCCGGCGCTGGTCGAGCGCGTGCGCGCGGCGCTGCCCGAGCTGCCGGCCGCGATGCGCGCGCGTTTCGAGCACGACCTCGGCCTCACCGCCTACGACGCGGTCACGCTGACCGCGAGCCGCGCGACCGCGCGCTACTTCGAGGATGTCGCGGCCGCGCTGCCCGATCCCGCGAAGCAGGCCAAGACCGCAGCGAACTGGGTGATGGTCGATCTGGCGGCGCGGCTCAATCGCGAGGGCCTGGAGATCGACGCCTGCCCGGTGTCGCCGGCGCAGCTCGCGCGGCTGATCGCGCGGATCACGGACGGCACGGTGTCCGGCAAGATCGCCCGCGAGGTGTTCCAGGCGATCTGGGACGAGCGGCTCGACGGCGACGACGCGGCCGACCGCGTGATCGAGGCGAAGGGCCTGAAGCAGATCAGCGACACCGGCGCGATCGAGAAGATCGTCGACGAGGTGCTCGCCGCGAACCCGAAGTCGGTCGAGGAATTCCGCGCGGGCAAGGAGAAGGCGTTCAACGCGCTGGTCGGCCAGGCGATGAAGGCGACCAAGGGCAAGGCCAACCCGCAGCAGGTCAACGAGCTGCTGCGCAGGAAGCTGGGCGGGGCATGAGCGCGGCCGCTGCGCGTGCTGCGTCGCGCCGCCGTGCGCTCGCGCTGCTCGCCGTCGCGCCGCTCGCCGCCTGCGTCGCGCCGGTGTCGCTCGATGCACCCGCGGTGGCCGAGCTGTCGCCGCCGGTGCCCGACTGGATCGCGACCCGTGCGACCGAGGCCGACGACGGCCGCCGGATCGAGCTCGCGCGCGGTGCGTCGCTCGCGGTCTCGTTGCGCGCCCCGACCGCGGCCGGCGTCGGCTGGCGCGAGGTCGCGGTGCCGGCGGGCCTCGTGCGCACTGGCCGCTTCACCGGGCCGGTGTGGCCGAAGGACGCGCCGTCGAGCCTCGTCGCGCCCGCGCCGCTGTGGCAGGTGTTCGTGTTCGAGGCGCGCGACGGGGCCGGCGGCGAGCTGGCGCTCGAGCTCACCGGCGACACGGCCGCGCGGCCGCGCCGGCTGGTGCTGCGCGTCGACGTGCGCTGAGCCCCGCGGCGCGGGTCGCACCGGACGCCGCGCCCGGCCTGCTTCGCGCCAGCGCTCAGCGCCCCGCGACGCCGTACCGCGTGCGGTACGCCGCGATCGCCTCGCGGTGCGCGGCGTGTGGCGCCGCCTGCGCGCCGCCCGCGTCGAGGAAGCCGAGCAGGTCCTCGAGCGACGCGATCGACAGCACCGGGATGCCGTAGAGGCGCGCGACCTCCTGCGTCGCCGAGGTCGCGGTCGGTGCGTCGGCGGTGCCGCCGCGCTCCTGGCGGTCGAGCGCGATCAGCACCGCGCACGGCGTCGCGCCCTGGCCGCGGATCAGCTCGACCGACTCGCGCACCGAGGTGCCCGCGGAGATCACGTCGTCGACGATGACCACGCGGCCCGCGAGCGGCGCGCCGACCAGCGTGCCGCCCTCGCCGTGGTCCTTCGCCTCCTTGCGGTTGAACGCGAAGGGCACGTTGCGCCCCGCGCGTGCGAGCGCCACCGCGGTCGCGGACGCGAGCGTGATGCCCTTGTAGGCGGGGCCGAACAGCATGTCGAACGCGCACTCGCCGTCGCGCTCGGCGCGCAGCAGCCGCTTCGCGTAGAACTCCGCGAGCGCGCCGAGGCGTGCGCCGTCGTCGAACAGGCCCGCGTTGAAGAAGTACGGCGAGTCGCGCCCGGCCTTGGTCCGGAAGCTGCCGAAGCGCAGCACGCCGGCCCCGAGCGCGAAGCGGATGAAATCCTGTCGGTCGTCCATGGGTCGCGATTATGCGCGAGCCGGCGCGGCCGCGGAGCGACTACACTGCGCGCTCCCCCAACGCCCCGCCCGACACCGATGCTGCGCATCGTCACGCTCAATCTCAACGGCATCCGCTCGGCGTGCCGCAAGGGCTTCCTCGACTGGATCCACGCGCAGCAGGCCGACGTGGTCTGCGTGCAGGAGGTCAAGGCCCACGACACCGACCTCGACGACACGATGCGCGCGCTCGGCGAGGCGGCCGGCCACTTCCACTTCGCGCGGCAGAAGGGCTACAGCGGCGTCGGCCTCTACGGGCGCAGGAAGCCGAAGGCGGTGCGGATCGGCTTCGGCTGCGACGAGTTCGACGCCGAGGGGCGCTACGTCGAGGCCGACTTCGGGAAGTACACCGTGATCTCGCTCTACGTGCCCTCGGGCTCGTCGTCGCCCGAGCGCCAGGCCGCGAAGTTCCGCTTCCTCGAGCGCTTCGAGCGGCACCTGCTCGAGCTCAAGGCGAGCGGCCGCGAGATCGTGCTGTGCGGCGACGTGAACATCGCGCACAAGGAGATCGACCTGCGCAACTGGCGCAGCAACCAGAAGAACTCGGGCTTCCTGCCCGAGGAACGCGCGTGGCTCTCGAAGGTGTTCGACGAGCACGGCTGGGTCGACGTGTTCCGCCGCGTCGACCCGAACCCCGAGCGCTACACCTGGTGGAGCAACCGCGGGCAGGCCTGGGCGAAGAACGTCGGCTGGCGGCTCGACTACCAGATCGCGACGCCGGGCATCGCCTCGAAGGCCAGGCGCGCGGAGATCTACACGGCGCAGCGGTTCTCGGACCACGCGCCGCTGACGATCGACTACGCGGTGCGCTGAGCCGGCGACGCGCGACCGCGGTCCGCCGGCGCGTCCCCGCCGCCGGTCGGCTGCGCACCAGGATCGCGTGACAGGACGATGACATCACGGGGCCCGGCCGATATCCTCGTCGCGAGGGCGGGGCCGGCGTGTCGCCGGTCCGAGGGACGCCCGGGCATCGCGGAGGCGGCATGCGCCACTGGATACGGCTCGCCACGACCGTCGCGCTCGCGGGCGCGCCGCAGGCGCATGCCGGTCCGGTCCTCGACGTCCCCGCTGCGCCGCACAACGCACACCAGGTCCGCGAGTTCGCCTCCGGCCTCGTCGCGGCGCGCCTGGTGCGCCTCGAGCGCGACGCGCTCCACGGGTGCGAGCGTCATTGCGAGCGGGTCGGCCGCGTGTTCCAGCGGCTCGCCGAGGCCGCGCACGAGCAGTCGGCGCGCGCGGCCGAGCTGAGGCTGATCGTGGTGCGCGACGAGGACACCGCGGCGTTCTCCGCGCCCGGCGGCGAGATCGTCATCTCCGAACGCTTCATCGACCGGCACGCGCTCAACGATGCGGAGCTCGCCTTCGTGCTGGCGCACGAAGTGATGCACGTCCTGCTGCACCACGAGGCGCACGCGATGGCGCTGGTCGCGGTCTCGAACGGACCGAACCGGCGGCGCCCGCTCGCCGACCTGTACGAGGACCTCGACGCGGACCTGTCGCTGGTGCTGCGACTCGCGCCCGCGTTCCACGAGCACGAGTTCGAGGCGGACTGGCAGGGGCTGCTGCTCGCATCGGTGGCGGGCTTCGATCCGCACGAGCAGGCGGGGTTCCTGCACAAGCTCGCACGAGACGCCGCGCCCGGGCTGCAGCTGACCCATCCGGCGGGGGCCCGGAGGCTTCAGCGCATCGAAGGGATGCTGCCGATCGCGGAGCGCGCGCACGGGCTCGCCCGGATCGACCGGCCGTGAAGCGTCGAGACGCCGCTGCCTGATCCGGGCGCGCCCGGCCCGCTCGAGCCGCCGCGGGTCCGTGCCGCGCCTACAGCCTGAACACGGCCACCGCCTGAACGAGCTGCTGGGCCTGGCCCTTGAGGCTCTCGGCCGCGGCCGCGCTCTCCTCCACCAGTGCAGCATTCTGCTGGGTGGCCCGGTCCATCTGGCTGACCGCCTCGCCGACCTGCTGCACGCCCGAGCTCTGTTCGACGCTGGCCGAGCTGATCTCGGCCACGATATCGCTCACGCGCCGGATCGAGCCGACGATCTCGTCCATGGTCCTGCCCGCGTCGTCGACGAGCGCCGTGCCCTGCTCCACCTGCTCGACGCTGCGGCCGATCAGCGACTTGATCTCCTTGGCCGCTTCGGCGCTGCGCTGCGCCAGGCTGCGCACTTCAGAGGCCACCACCGCGAAGCCCCGGCCTTGCTCGCCGGCCCGCGCGGCCTCAACCGCCGCGTTCAGCGCCAGGATGTTGGTCTGGAAGGCGATGCCGTCGATCACGCTGATGATGTCGCCGATCTTTCGGCTGCTCTCGTTGATGGATCGCATCGTGGTGACCACCCGACCGACCACCTCGCCGCCCTGGACCGCCACGGCGGACGCGCCCTGCGCGAGCTGATTCGCCTGCTTGGCGCTGTCGGCGTTGTGGCGCACCGTGGTGCCCAGCTCCTCCATGGTGGCGGCCGTCTGCTGCAGGGCGCCGGCCTGCTGCTCGGTGCGGCCGGACAGGTCCTGGTTGCCCTGCGCGATCTGCGCGCTGGCGCTGGCCACGTTCTCCGAATTGCTCCGCACCTCCGTGACGACCCGGACCAGGTTGTCGCGCATGCCGGCCAGGGCCGCCATCAGGCTCGTCTTGTCTCCGGCGCGCGTGGCGATCTTCACGGTGAGGTCGCCCCTTGCCACGGCATCGACCGCCGTCGCCGCGTCGCCCGGCTCCGCACCGAGCTGGCGGAAGACGCTGCGCGTGAGCACGACACCGAGCAGGCCGGTCAGTGCGCACAGGGCCAGACCGCCGATCAAGAGGGTCCGGGTCGTCACGGACATCATCGCGTCCTGCGCCGCGGCGCGCGTCGCGAGGAGGTCCTGCTCCTCCTTCGCGAACGCCTGCTCGCCGGCCCGGAACGCGTCCATCGCGGTCTTGTCCTTGCCGGCCGAGAATTCGCGCAGCAGTGCGTCCAGGGACGTCTTGCCCGCGGTGACGTCGCGACGCAGGGCGACGAGCGAATTGGCGACCTCCATGAACTGCTTGTGGTGGTCCATGAGCATGTCGAGCCGGCGCTGCTGCGCGGGGTTGTCCGAGGTCTGCGTCCGGGCCCGGTCGAAGGCGGCGGCGAACTCGCGCTGGCCCGACTCGTACGGCTCGAGGAACTTCTCGTGGCCGCCCGCCACGAACCCGCGCAGTCCGGTCTCGATGTTGACCATGTTCAGCAGCATGCGGCCGGACTCCGCGAGCACATTGTGCGTGTGCGCGTTCCACTTCACCGTCTCGCCGAGCCTGGCGTTGTTGAAGATCGCGACGCCGATCAGCGCGCACGCAGTGGTAAGCAGGGCGACGAACGTGAGCGTCAGTCGCTTCTTCAGGGTCCAGCCTTTGAACATGGGGGGCTCCAGGGGAAGGGCGCGGGGGGCGGGGGGGCCCGTGCACGCGCCGTACCTGCATCATGGACACCTTCTTCCGCGGTCGATCCGAGGAGCAGCGGCAGCGTGGCTGCAGATCTTTCGTGCCTGAGTCGCGCGCGGGCCCCCGTACTTGACGGCTCGTCAATTCGCGCCTGTCCTCGAGACCCGCGGCTCAGCGGATCGGCTCGCCCCAGTTCGACGCGTACGGCTCGAGCGCCTGCGGCGACACGCCCTTCGCGCGCGCGTAGAGCGGCAGCACCTTCGGCAGCGCCGCGCGGATCGTGTCGATCCGGGTCGCGTGCGCCGGGTGGGTGGACAGGAACTGCGGCGGCGCGCCCTGGCCCTGCGACAGCGCCGACATCTTCTGCCACAGCTTGATCGCTGCGCGCGGGTCGTAGCCGGCGCGCGCCGCGATGTCCATGCCGACCAGGTCGGCCTCGGTCTCGTCGCCGCGGCTGAACTTCAGCAGCGTCAGCTGCGACGCGCCGGAGGCGAGCTGGCCGCCGAGGTCTCCGTAGCCGAGGATCTGCGAGAACACCGACGCGCCGATCGTCGCGATCTGGGCGAGGCGTGCCTGGCCCTCGCGCTCGCGCCCGTGCTCGAGCAGCGCGTGCGCCATCTCGTGACCCATGATCATCGCGATCTCGTCGTCGGTGAGCCTGAGCCGGTCGATGATGCCGGTGTAGAACGCGATCTTGCCGCCCGGCATCACGAAAGCGTTGACCTGCTTCGAGCCGAGGAGGTTGACCTCCCACTTCCATTCGTCGGCGCGCTCGCTGAAGCGGTGCGTGTACGGGATCAGCCGTTGGGCGATCCGCTCCAGCCGCTGCCTGGGCGGGTAGTCGGGCGGCGCGAGCGCGCCCTGGGCCTGCGCCTGCTTCAGCAGCTGGCCGTACTGCGCGAACGCCTGCGACTCCATCCGCTTCGCATCGGCGAGCGACGCGATCCGGCTGCGCTTCGGGACCTCGATGCCCTCGTCCTTCGACAGCGCGTCGCGCTTGCGCTGCTCGGCGGACGCCTCGCGCGAGTCGGCCTTCGCGGCCGGCGGCTGCTGCGCGGACGCGGGGGCGAGCGACCCGACGGCCAGCGCGACCGCGAGCAGCGCGGTGCCCGCGCGTCGCGCGCCGGCGAAGAGGCACCGCAGCGAACCGTCCATGGGGCCGAGGTTAGCAACCCGCATTCCCGAGGCCACGGCAAGACCCCGCGCGCGTCGCGACACCGCCGGCCGCACGTCGGGCCGGCCCGCGCGGCCCGCCGCCGAGGCACGGGCCAAGGGCCCGGGTGAGCGCACCCCGCTGCTACACTGCCCCGCGATCATGTCGAGCCCCGCCGCCCGCACCTCGTCCTTCGCCTCGATCGCCCAGGTCTTCGCGTCGGCGCGGATCGCGGCGATGCTCGGGCTCGGGTTCGCGAGCGGCCTGCCGCTCGCGCTGTCGTCGGGCACGCTGCAGGCCTGGCTGACGGTCGAGGGCATCGACATCAAGACGATCGGCATCTTCGCGCTCGCGGGGCTGCCCTACACCTTCAAGTTCGTCTGGGCGCCCCTGCTCGACCGCTTCGAGCCGCCGTTCCTCGGCCGCCGCCGCGCCTGGCTGCTGGTCACGCAGCTGCTGCTCGCCGCCGCCTGCTGGGCGATGGCCTCGTTCGACCCGAAGACCTCGATCGGCATGCTCGGCGCGATCGCGGTCGCGGTCGCGTTCCTCTCGGCCTCGCAGGACGTGGTGTTCGACGCCTACCGTGCCGACCTGCTCGAGCCCGCCGAGCGCGGCGCCGGCGCTGCGGTGTCGGTGCTCGGCTACCGGCTCGCGATGCTGGTCTCGGGCGGCCTCGCGCTGATCCTCGCCGACCAGTGGCTCGGCTGGCCGAACACCTTCCGCCTGATGGGCGCGCTCTTCGTGCTGATGGCGGGCATCACGCTGCTCGCGCCGCGCACCCGCGTCGACGCCGCGCCGATCAGGAGCGAGGCGCGCCGCGAGTGGATCGGCTTCGTCGCGATGCTCGCGGCCGGCGGCCTCGCGTGGTGGCTCCTGTCCTCGGCGACGGGCGCGCTGCTGCCCGACAAGCCGGGCCGCTTCGAGAAGCTCGGTGCCGACACGGTCGCGCTGTTGGGTGCGTTCGCCGCGGCCCTGTACGCGGCGCGCCGCGCCGGTTTCCCGTCGTTCGTCGAGCCCTGGGACGCGTTCTTCTCGCGCCGCCGCGCAGTCGCGCTCCTCGCGCTGATCGTGCTCTACAAGCTCGGTGACGCGTTCGCCGGCAGCCTGTCGACCGCGTTCCTGATCCGCGGCGCCGGCTTCACCGCGACCGAGGTCGGCGCGGTCAACAAGGTGCTCGGGCTGATCGCGACGATCGTCGGCGCGCTCGCCGGCGGCGCGCTGCTCGCGAAGCTGAGCCTGTGGCGTGCGCTGATGTGGTTCGGCGTGCTGCAGGCGGTGTCCAATTTCGGCTACTGGCTGCTCGCGGTGATGCCGAAGGACTACACGCTGATGGCGGTGGCGATCGGCGTCGAGAACCTGTGCGGCGGGCTCGGCACCGCGGCGTTCGTCGCGTTCCTGATGGCGCTGACCGACAAGCGCTTCACCGCCGCGCAGTACGCGCTGCTGTCGGCGCTCGCGGCGGTCGGGCGCGTCTACGTCGGGCCGGCCGCGGGCGTGATGGTCGAGGCGTTCGGCTGGCCGACGTTCTTCCTGGTCACGGTGGTCGCCGCGCTGCCGGGGCTGGTGGTGCTGTGGGTGCTCAGGCGCGAGGTCGACGGGCTGGACGCGCCGGCGCCTGGGACGGCCGCGGCGGACGACTGACGCGTCGGCGCGCCGCGCGTGACGCGCGTGACGCCCCCCGGACGGCGACCCCGGTAAGTCGCCGGTAAGTCTCCTGCGGCCAAGGTGACGACTCACCCATCGCCGAAAGGGCCCGTCATGAACCTGCCTCGCACCGTCCGTTCCTCCTCCGTCCGCCTCGCGGCCGCACTGCTGTGCGCATCGCTCGCGCCGTCCGCGGCGTTCGCCCAGCGTTCGGCGACCGTGACCGACGCCCCCTGGTACGTGTTGCTGACGGGAGGCGCGTCGATGGTGAGCGATCCCAACGTGACCCTCGGCGGCGCCTCCGGGCGGCTCGAACTCGGGTCCGGCACGACCTTCGGCGGCGCCGTCGGCCGCCGCTTCGGCGATTCGCTGCGTGGCGAGCTGGAGATCAGCTACCGCAGCAACGCACTGAAGGGCGCGACCGTTCGGGGTCTCGACGCCTCGCAGCCGGACGGCGACCTCGCGGCGCTGTTCCTGATGGCCAACGTCTACTACGACTTTGCACCGATCCCGGCGGGGCCTGCCCGCTTCAGGCCGTACGTGGGCCTGGGCTTCGGATTCGCCCAGGAGGTCGACACCGACCTGCAGGCCCGGGGCGCCGCCGGCCAGTTCTCCGGCTCCGGGGCTGCCTGGCAGCTGGCGTTGGGCGTGAACTGGGACTACGGGTCGCGCTGGATCGCCGGCGTGGGACTGCGCTACACCGACGCCGGCCGCATCGACATGACCGGCTCGGGCGCCGTCGCCGGGCAGACCCTCGACCTGCGATACCGGGCGGTCACGGCGTCCGCGAGCATCGGGTATCGATTCTGATCCGCCACACGACCGCGTCCGTTGTCCGATGGGCCGCCTGCTGATCGTCGAGGACCACGCCGGGCTCCAGGACCTGATGGTCCGGGGGCTCGCGCGCGCGGGCATCGCGTCGGACTGCGCGCGAACTGCGGCCGAAGCGAGCGCGTGCATCGCGACGGTCCGGTACGCCGCGATCGTCCTGGACCGCGGACTCCCCGACGGCGATGGCGTCGGGTGGCTGCGACGTCTGCGGGCCGAGCGGATCACCGTGCCCTGCCTGATGCTCACCGCGCGCGATGCGCTTCACGATCGCATCGACGGGCTCGAGGCCGGCGCAGACGATTACCTCGCCAAGCCCTTCGAGATGGCGGAGCTGGTCGCGCGGATACGTGCGCTGATGCGGCGGCAGGCCAGCTGGGTCGGGTTGGCCGCGACCTATGGGGATGTCACGATCGAGCCCGCCTCGGCAGAGCTGCGCCGCGGGCTCGCTTCGGTGACCCTCTCGGCCGCGGAGCTCCAGCTCATGCTCGCGCTGATGCGAGCGCAGGGGGCGGTGGTCCGTCGTTCCGCGCTGGAAGCCGCGGCCTGGGGGCTGAGCGAACCGGTCACGCCGAACGCGCTCGACGTCGCGCTGCATCGGATCCGGCGCAAGCTGGTCGCGCTCGGCAGCCGCCTGGAGCTCAGGAACACCAAGGGGATCGGGCATGCGCTGGTGGAACGGATCGAGGACGCCTAGCCTGGCGCTGCGGCTGGCGGTGGGGTTCGCGGCGGCCTTCATCTCGGTCGCCACCCTCTATGCAGGTCTTCAGCTGGTGCTCGCCCAGCGCTTCGGCAGCGTCGTGACCCGGATGAGCATGGAGGGCCAGACCGAGGACTTCGTCGAGGGGCTGCAGTTCGACGCGGCCGGCGAAGTCGTCGGCGTGGCGCTCGCGGACGCCGAAGCCTTCGGCTTCGATGCGTTCCACGCCAATCTCAAGTACCGCGTGCTCGATGCCCGGGGGCGCGTGGTGGCGAGCTCGGAGCCGGGCGGCGAGTCGTTGCTTCCGCAGCTGTCCGTCGAGCAGCAACGGGACTTCTTCGGCGTCGCACGGCTCGATGGGGTCGACTTCCACATCGGCGCGTGGCAGCGCGAAGTGAACGGACGACCGTACGTCGTCCAGCTCGGCCGCAGCGACCGGTTCGAGGAGCTCGCGCGCGAGGCGATCGCGCCGGCGATCGCCGAGACGGTCGGGCTGCTCGCCGGGCTGTCGGCGATCGTGTTCTCGCTGGCGGGCGTGCTCGCGGTGCGAAGCGTGCTGAGACCCATCGCCGACACGCTCGACGCCGCGTCCCGGGTGGGCCGGGACAACCTCCAGGCACGCCTGCCCGAGGCCGGCATGCCCTCCGAGATCCGGCCGCTGCTGAGGTCGTTCAACGGCGTGCTCGACCGCCTGCAGGTCGCGTTCGACGAGCAGCAGCGCTTCATCGCCAATGCTGCGCACGAGCTGAAGACGCCGCTCGCGATGATCCGGGCCGAGCTCGAGGCCGGGGAGGCCGCGAACCGGGACGCGATCCGGGCCGAGGTCGACCTGATGAGCCGGCGCGTGCTGCAGCTGCTGCAGCTGGCCGAGACGGCCGACGCGGCGAACCTCCGGATCCGGAGCACGCGGATGGGCCCCGCCCTGCAGGGGGCCGTCGGCTACCTGTCGTGGAAGGCGGAGCGCGCCGACGTCGCGATCCGCTTCGAGCAGCCTTCCGCGGACGTGGTGCGCGATGCCGACGAGGGCGCCGTGTTCGTGCTCGCGAAGAACCTGCTCGAGAACGCGATCGAGTTCTCGCCCGCGGGCGGCGTGGTTTCGCTGAAGCTCGACCTCGACGAGTTCACCGTGGACGACGAAGGACCGGGCGTGCGCGAGGCGGATCGGGCGCGTGTGTTCGAGCGCTTCTGGCGGGCCGCCGAGCAACACCGCGACGGGGCCGGCCTCGGGCTCGCGTTATGCAGCGAGATCGCGAAAGGGCACGGTTGGCGCATCGCATGCGTCGCGGCGCCTTCGGGCGGGGCTCGCTTCGTCGTGAGCTGGGGCCGCCCGGCCGGCCCGGCCGCCGCGAAGGCATCGAACCCCGCGACCGCGGTGACGGTACGCCACGCCGCGCGCCGAGCGCCCTCTACTCGGTCTTCGTGAACGCGAAGCGTCCCCGACGCACGACCAGCACGAGCGCACTGCCCGCCAGCACCCCCGATGCGGCGAGGAGGGCGGGCGGGTAGCCGCCGAGCGCGTCGTGCAGCGCCCCGAGCGCCCAGGGCCCTGCGGCCGACACGAACTGGATCGCGGTGGCGGCGGCGCCGTACCGAACCGCGAACGCCTCGCGCCCGAACTCCCGCCGCACGATGACGGGCGCGAGCGTGGTCACGTGTCCCACCGCGTACCCGTAGGCGATGCTCGCCGCCACGACGACCGGCCCGGTCGGCCACAGCCCGATCGCGAGCAGCGCAGCGGCCTGCAGCGCCATCGTCGCGGCGGCGACGGCGCGGACCGGCCACCGGTCGACCCACTTCGCCAGCACCAGCCGGCCCGCCAGCGCCGCGATGCCGGTCGCGCCGACCAGCATCGCGGCCGAGGGGATCGACAGGATCGACGCCGCGAGGCTCACGTGGTGCGTCAGGAACCCGATCTGCACCAGCAGCGCGGCGGAGAAGGCGAGGGCCACCGTGAGCAGCGGCCAGCGGCCCGGCGCCGGCGGCCGTCGCGCGCCGCCGGCCAGCGCGCCCGTGCCGCCCCGGTCGCCCGGCAGCGCGGCCGTCGCGTCCGGGGCGCCCTGCGCCGCCGCGGCCCCGTCGACCCGCTGGCCGATCGCCTCCGGCCCGCGATACCCGAGCACGAGCGCGATCGGCGGCAGCGCGAACGCGGCGCCGGCGACCGCGGCGACGGCCAGGCCGCGCGCCGTGCCCAGCGCTCCGATCAGCGCCAGCAGCAGCGGCGCCACCAGGATCGCGCCGGCGCTCGCCCCCATGATCGCGAGCGTGATCGACCGCCCCTGGTGCCGTTCGAACCACGGGGCGACCGTCGCGCTCAGCGCCGTCGTCGACAGCGCCCCCCAGCCGACGCCGATCAGCGCGAAGCACGGGAACAGCTGCCAGGCCGCCCGGGCCTGCCCGAGCAGCGCGACGCCCGTGCTCAGCGCGAGCACGCCGCCGGCGAGCACCGGCCGCGCACCGTGCTCCCCGATCAGGCGCGCGACCGGGCGCTGCAGCGACGCGCCGACGAGGTACATCGCGCTGACCGCCGCGGACACGTCCGACAGCGGCCAGCCGCGGGTGGACGACAGCACCTGCAGGTAGACGCTGCTGCCGTACAGGGCCAGCCCCCACGACACCGAGGCGATCACGAAGCAGGTCGCGACGACGTACCAGCCATGGAACATGGGGCGGCTCACGCAAGGCGGGGGCACGGGGGCGGCATGGGATTGTGGGGCACGGCGCGGCCGCGCTGCAGCGCGCATAGCCGAGACTTCCGCGCCCGTCTACGATCGGGCCACGGGCCGAACGAGCCCGAGGAGGAGACACGATGAGCGCGACCACCCCCAACGACACCATCGACCGCTGGCTCGCCGAACTCGACGCCGCGCTGCGCCGCGGCGACGCGACCGGCGCAGCGGCGATGTTCGGCGACGAGTGCTACTGGCGCGACCTGGTCGCGTTCACCTGGAACATCCGCACGATGGAGGGCCGCGACGCGATCGCGCAGATGCTCGACGCGACGCTCGGGCGCGTGAAGCCGTCGGGCTGGGCGCGTCTGGGCGAGGCCACCGAGGCGAACGGCGTGACCGAGGCCTGGCTGACCTTCGAGACCGACGTCGCGCGCGGCAAGGGCCAGCTGCGGCTGATCGGCGGCAAGGCCTGGACGCTGCTGACCACGATGACGGAGCTCAAGGGCCACGAGGAGCCGCACGGCGACAGCCGCCCCAAGGGCACCGAGCACGGCGTGGTGCGCGGCCGCAAGAACTGGGCCGAGCGGCGCGCCGAGGCGTCGGCCGCGATGGGCACCACCGAGCAGCCCTACGTGGCGATCGTCGGCGGCGGGCAGGGCGGCATCGCGCTCGGCGCGCGCCTGAAGCGCCTCGGCGTGCCCGCGGTGATCCTCGAGAAGAACCCGCGTCCCGGCGACTCCTGGCGCAACCGCTACAAGTCGCTGTGCCTGCACGACCCGGTCTGGTACGACCACCTGCCGTACCTGCCGTTCCCCGACCACTGGCCGGTGTTCGCGCCGAAGGACAAGATCGGCGACTGGCTCGAGATGTACACGAAGGTGATGGAGCTCGAGTACTGGGGCTCGACCGAGTGCACGCGCGCGGCCTGGGACGAGGCGCGCGGCGAGTGGACCGTGGAGCTGGTCCGCGAGGGCCGGCCGATGACGCTGCGCCCGAAGCAGCTGGTGCTCGCCACCGGCATGTCGGCGGTGCCCAACGTGCCGACCTTCCCCGGCAGCGAGACCTTCCGGGGCGAGCAGATGCACTCGAGCCGCTTCGGCAGCGGCGAGCAGTACGCGGGCAAGCGCGCGGTCGTGATCGGCTCGAACAACTCCGCGCACGACATCTGCGCGGACCTCTGGGAGCACGGTGCCGACGTGACGATGATCCAGCGCAGCTCGACCCACGTCGCGCGCTCGGACAGCCTGATGGACCTCGCGCTCGGCGCGCTGTACTCCGAGCAGGCGGTGCGCAGCGGGGTCGACACCGACACCGCCGACCTGATCTTCGCGTCGCTGCCCTACCGGGCGCTGCCCGCGCTGCAGGTGCCGGTCTATGACGAGATGAAGCGGCGCGACGCCGACTTCTACGCGCGGCTCGAGAAGGCCGGCTTCATGCTCGACTTCGGCGACGACGGCTCGGGCCTGTTCATGAAGTACCTGCGCCGCGGCTCGGGCTACTACATCGACGTCGGCGCCTCCGAGCTCGTCGCCAACGGCGACGTCAAGTTGAAGAGCGGCGTGCAGGTCGAGCGGATCGGCCCGGCCTCGGTCACCTTCAGCGACGGCTCGGAGCTGCCCGCCGACCTGATCGTCTACGCGACCGGCTACGGCTCGATGAACGGCTGGGCCGCGAAGCTCATCTCGCAGCAGGTCGCGGACAAGGTGGGCAAGTGCTGGGGGCTGGGCTCGGGCACGCGCAAGGATCCGGGACCGTGGGAGGGGGAACTGCGCAACATGTGGAAGCCGACCCACCAGCCGGGGCTGTGGTTCCACGGCGGCAACCTGCACCAGAGCCGCCACTACTCGCAATTCCTGTCGCTGCAGCTCAAGGCCCGGATGGCGGGCATCCCGACGCCGGTCTACGGCATGCAGCCGGTGCATCACCTGAGCTGAAGCGGGGGCGCGGACCCCGCCGACGCCCGGAACGACGCCGGCGGGCGTGCCGGATGACCCGGCACGCCCCCCTTGCTATAGTCGCCGGATCCGCCCCGCGCCCCGCCCGCGCGACCCCTCAAGGAGTTCCCCCATGAACGACATCGCCCGCCCGCAGGACCTCGCCGCGCCCGTCGAGATCGACGCCGGCCACGAACTCGACGCGTTCTGGATGCCCTTCACCGCGAACCGCGCCTTCAAGGCCGCGCCGCGGCTGCTCGCGCGCGCCGAGGGCATGCACTACTGGACCCCGGAGGGCCGCAGGATCCTAGATGCCGTCGCCGGCCTGTGGTGCACCAACGCCGGCCACTGCAGGAAGCCGATCGTCGAGGCGATCCAGCGCCAGGCCGCGACGATGGACTTCGCGCCGACCTTCCAGATGGGCCATCCGCTGGCGTTCGAGCTGTCGAACCGGCTGATGGAGATCCTGCCGGCGGACTTCGGCCAGGTCTTCTACACGAACTCGGGCTCGGAGGCGGTCGACTCGGCGCTCAAGATCGCGCTCGCCTACCACCGGATGCGCGGCGAGGGCCAGCGCACTCGCCTGATCGGCCGCGAGCGCGGCTACCACGGCGTGGGCTTCGGCGGCATCTCGGTCGGCGGCATCTCGGGCAACCGCAAGCACTTCGGCTCGATGCTCGCCGGCGTCGACCACCTGCCGCACACGCACGACCTCGCGCACAACGCGTTCAGCAAGGGCCAGCCGCAGTGGGGCGCGCACCTCGCCGACGACCTCGAGCGGATCCTGACGCTGCACGACCCGTCGACGGTCGCGGCCGTCATCGTCGAGCCGGTCGCCGGCTCCACCGGCGTGCTGATCCCGCCGGTCGGCTACCTGCAGCGGCTGCGCGACATCACCTCGAAGCACGGCATCCTGCTGATCTTCGACGAGGTGATCACCGGCTTCGGGCGCCTCGGCTCGCCGTTCGCGGTCCAGCACTTCGGCGTGACGCCGGACCTGGTCACCGTCGCCAAGGGCATCACCAGCGGCACCGTGCCGATGGGCGCGGTGTTCGCGCGCAAGGGCATCTACGAGACCTTCATGCAGGGTCCGCAGAAGCAGATCGAGCTGTTCCACGGCTACACCTACTCGGCGCACCCGCTCGCCTGCGCGGCCGCGATCGCGACGCTCGACGTCTATCGCGACGAGGGCCTGCTGACCCGCGCGGCGACGCTCGAGAAGACCTGGCAGGAGGCGGTGCACTCGCTGCGCGACTGCCCGAACGTGATCGACGTGCGCAACATCGGCCTGATCGGCGCGATCGAGCTCTCGCCGCGCGCCGGCGCCCCGGGCGCGCGCGCGTTCGATGCGTTCACCCGCGCGTTCCACGAGCAGGACCTGCTGGTCCGCGTGACCGGAGACATCATCGCGTTGTCGCCGCCGCTGATCGTCGAGGCCTCGCAGATCGACGAGATCGTCGCGAAGCTGCGCCGCGTGCTGACCACGCTCGACTGATCCGCCGGGGGGCGGCCGACCGATGGCGAGCGTCGGGTCAGGCCGCGCCGTCGACGAGTCTCGCCTGCACGGCGTGCGCGACGTGCAGGCCGACGCGCCGCTGCGCTGGCTCATGGCCGGCTGGCGAGACCTCGTCCGCTGTCCGCTGCCGGGCCTTGCGCACGGCGTCGCGACCGCAGCCTTCGGGCTCGCGCTCGCGCTGCTCGGCTACCGCCACTTCTGGGGGCTGGCCGGCGCGATCTCCGGGTTCCTGATCGTCGCGCCGATCGTCGCGACCGGGCTCTATGCGATCAGCGCCGCGCTCGAGCGCGGCGAGCAGCCGACGCTCGGCACCGCGCTCGCCGCGTGGCGTCCCGGGCCCGGGCGGGGCCGGCTGGTCGCCTTCGGGTTGCTGCTCGCGCTCGCCGGCACCGGCTGGGTGCTGACCTCGGCGTCGCTGATCGCCTCGTTCGCCCCGGGCCGCGTCGGCGAGCCGATCGAGTTCGTGCGGCGCGTCGTGCTCGCCGAGGACTCGCTGCTCTTCGAGGGCTGGCTCGCGCTGGGCGGCGTGCTCGCCGCGCCGGTGTTCGCATCCACCGTCGTCGCGGTGCCGATGCTGATGGACCGCCGCATCGGCGTGCTCGCCGCGGTGCTCACCAGCTGGCGCTGCGTGCTCGCGAACCCGGTCACGATGGCCGTGTGGGCCGCGACGATCGCGTCGCTGACGCTCGCCGGCATGGTCGCGGGGATGCTCGGGCTGGTCGTCGTCGTGCCCTGGCTCGGACACGCGAGCTGGCACGCGTACCGCGACCTCGTCGGGCCGGCGCGCGACGAGACCGGGGCCGGGGCCTGAGCGCCGATGTTCGGCTACACCGAGGCGCAGATCGCCGGGTTCGGGCTGACCTTCGGCGTCGGCGCGTTCATGCTGTACATGGTGTTCATCATCCTGCAGCTGGCGCACGAGTCGAAGGCGGGGAAGTTCGGCACCTTCGTGCTGTTCCTGGCGCTCGGCTTCGGCTTCATCGGATTCATCGCGAAGGGCATCATCAAGTGGATGCTCGGCGCCCATTAGGATGTCGGCTCCGAGCCCGGAGGTGACGACGATGCGGATCGCGGCAATCAGCGACATCCATGGCAACGCCCTCGCGCTGCGCGCGGTGCTCGACGACGCGAAGGCGCGCGGCTACGACCGGATGGTGCAGATCGGCGACGCGCTGTCCGGGCCGCTGTGGCCGCGCGAGACCGCCGACATCCTGCGCGGGCTCGACGCGGTGCACGTGCGCGGCAACCACGACGTCTCGCTGTACGACCCCGGCACGTATGCGCCGGGGCGCGGCGACCTGTTCGCGCGTGACCGGATCGATGCCGACACGCTCGACTGGATCCGCGGCTGGCCCCGCTCCCACGCGATCGGCACGGACGTGCTCGCCTTCCACGGTGCGCCGCACTGGGAGGACTTCTACCTGCTCGACGAGGCGCCGGCCGGCGACCCGCGGATCCGGCCGCTGGCCGAGATCGAGCACGACCTCGGCGCCGTGCGGGCGCGGGTGATGGTCTGCGGCCACTCGCACACGCAGCGGGTGGTGGGGCTGTCCGACGGCAGTGTCGTCGTCAACGACGGCAGCGTCGGCCTGCCCGCGTACGACGAGCCGCTGCGCGACACGCAGGTCTTCGTGCAGGCGGGCAGCCCGCACGCGCGCTACGCGATGATCGAGGTGACGCCGGCGCGCGTGTCGGTCGAGCTGGTGATGGTCGACTACGACTGGCGCGCGGCGATCGCGAAGGCGGCAGCCGAGGGCTTCGAGAGCTGGGCGCGCTGGCTGTCGGGGCGGTCGCGGGGCTGAGCGGCCCGCGCGGATCAGGCCGGTGCGTCGGGCTCGACCCAGTTCTCGATCCGAAGCCCGGAGCAGCCCGCGAAGTCGGCGACGTTGCTCGTGACCAGGGCGACGTCGAGTGCGAGCGCGTGCGCGGCGATCATCCGGTCGAGCGCGTCGCGGCGGCGGTCGCGAGACGCGAGCCTCACCGGTCCGTAGGCCGCGGCCGCGGCGGCGTCGAACGGCACGACCGGCACCTCCTCGACGAAGCGCGCCAGCGCCCGGCGAACCCGCGTCCGGCGTTCGCGCTCGGTCGAAGCGACCCCGGCCTCGAGCTCGCTGGACGGGTAGGCGAGCTCCGCCGGGATGCGGACCGCCTGGGAGTTGCCGTTTCGGAAGAGCCGGGTGGTCGCCATCGTGTCCTCCGAGGGGTTCGGACGATCGCAGCAGGCGTGCCGACGCGTGTACATCCACGGATGTACCAGTACCGACGGACGATGCCGTCAGGCCCGCTTCGTCGCGGCCTCGCCCGCGGCGGACGGCGCGCCCGCGAGGCCGGATCCCGGAGGCGCGTTCCGCGGTCCGCGAACCCGCACGGGGCGGCTGTGCCCCTGCGGCGTAGGATCGGTCGTCAGAGGAGACCGCCATGGACCGAACCCGCCGCCGCATCGCCGCCGCGCTGCCCGCATCCGCGCTGCTGACCGCGCTGCCGCCCCGCGCCGCGCACGCCCAGTCCGCCGCCTTCCCGTCGAAGCCGATGACGATCGTCGTCCCCGCCACGCCCGGCGGCATACTCGACCTGTCCAGCCGGCTGATCGCGGGCGAGCTGTCGAAGCGCGTCGGCCAGCCGGTCACCGTCGACAACAAGGCGGGCGGCGGGCAGGTGATCGGCATGCAGGCGATGCTGCGCGCCGAGCCCGACGGCCACACGATGGTGATGGGCAGCATCGGCCCGAACGCCGCGAACTACGCGATCTTCCCGAAGCTGCCGTACGCGCCGGGCGACTTCGCGCCGGTCGCGCACGTGGTGTCGATGCCCAACGTGCTGCTGGTGCATCCGTCGGTGCCGGCGAACACCGTCGCCGAGCTGGTCGCGCTCGCGAAGGCGAAGCCGGGCACGCTGTCGATCGCCTCGTCGGGCACCGCGACCTCGAGCCACCTCGCCGGCGAGATGCTGAAGATGCGCGCCGGCATCGACCTGGTCCACGTGCCGTACAAGGGCGCGGCGCCGGCGCTGACCGACCTGGTCGGCGGGCAGGTGAACGTGATGGTCGACAACCTCGTCACCGCGCTGCCGCATGTCAACGCGGGCCGGCTGCGCGCGCTCGCGGTGACCGCCGCGCAGCGCGCGGCCGAACTGCCGAACGTGCCGACGGTCGCCGAGTCGGGCTACCCGGGCTTCGAGGTCACGGTGTGGGTCGGGCTGATGACCGCCTCGAAGGTGCCCGCGCCGATCGTCGAGCGGCTGCATGCCGAGGTCGCGCAGGTGCTCGCGATGCCGGACGTGAAGCGGCGGCTCGCCGAGATGGGCGGCGCGAGCCTGCCGATGACGCCGGCGCAATTCGGCGCGTTCATCGCGGCCGAGACGGAGAAGTGGGGCGCGGTCGTGCGGCAGGCGGGGATCAAGGCCGAGTGATCCTGTGTTCAGCTACCGACACGGCTTCCACGCCGGCAACCACGCCGACGTCCTCAAGCACCTGGTCCTGGTCCAGCTGCTGAAGCGGATGACCGTCAAGGACAAGGCGCTGCTGTTCGTCGACACGCACGCGGGCGGTGGCACCTACGCGCTCGACGAGGGCTTCGCGGCGAAGAGCGCGGAGAGCGCGACCGGCATCGCGCGGCTCCGGGGCGGCCCCCTCCGGGCGCCCGCCCTCGTCGAGTACTTGGCCGAGGTGGCGAGGTTCGACGACGGGCCCGCGCCGACCCGCTACCCCGGCTCGCCGCAGCTCGCCTCGCAGCTGCTGCGCGGGCACGACCGGCTGCGGCTGTTCGAGGCGCACACGACCGAGATCGAGGTGCTGCGCGAGTGGGCGGGCCCGCCCGGTCGGCGCACGATCGTCACCTTCGGCGACGGCTTCGCCGGCCTGAGGTCGGTCCTGCCGCCGCCGTCGCGGCGGGCGCTGGTGCTGATCGACCCGTCCTACGAGGACAAGCAGGACTACCGGCGCGTGATCGAGACGCTGGAGGACGCGTTCCGGCGGTTCGCCACCGGCACCTACGCGGTCTGGTATCCGCAGGTGTCGCGCCGCGAGTCGGCCCGCCTGCCCGAGCAGCTGCGTGCGGTGGCCCCGGGCGACTGGCTGCACGCGTCGCTGACGGTCAGGGAGCCGGACCCCGGAGGGCGCGGACTGCACGGCTCGGGCATGTTCGTCTTCAACCCGCCGTGGCAGCTCGACGTCGCGCTGCAGCCGGCGCTGCCGGAGCTCGTGACGCTGCTGGGGCAGGGCCCGGCGGCGCGCTTCGGCCTGGAGTCGAGGCTGACCTGAGCTCAGGGCCGGCTTCGCGAAGCGGGCGGCCGGTGCCCGCTCGTCACGACGCCCCGATCGCCCGCGACACCCCCGCCGCCGTCTCCTGCAGCGCCGGCAGGATCCGCCCCTTCAGGTCCTCGAGCGTGACCCGCGACGCGTGCGTGCCGACGTTCAGCGCCGCGACCACGGCGCCGCCCGGCCCGTGCACCGGCACCGCGACCGAGCGCAGCCCGGGTTCGAGCTCCTGGTCGAGGATCGCCCAGCCCTGCGCGCGGACCTTCGCGATCGCACGGCGCAGCGCGTCCGCGTCGACGAGCGTGCGCTCGGTGCGCCGCTCCAGGCCGCCGAGCGCGGCGAGGCGCACGTCGAGCTCGGCCGGCGGCAGCGCGGCGAGCAGCACCCGGCCCATCGAGGTCAGGTGCGCGGGCAGCCGCGAGCCCAGCCCGAGCGTGATCGACATGATCCGCGTGCGCGTCGGCACGCGGGCGACGTAGACGATGTCCTCGCCGTCGAGCACCGCGGCCGAGCAGCTCTCGTGGATCCGCTCGACCAGCTCGACCATCGGCGGCTGCGCGGCGCCCCAGAGGCAGGTGCCGTGCAGGTAGGCGAAGCCGAGCTCGAGCACCTTCGGGCGCAGCCGGAAGAGCCGCCCGTCGCCGTCGGCGTAGCCGAGCTCGACCAGCGTGTGCAGCACGCGGCGCGCGGCCGCGCGCGACAGGCCGGCCCGGCGCGCCACCTCGGACAACGTCTGCGCGGCGTGCTCGGCGTCGAAGGTGCGGATCGCGGCGAGGCCGCGCGCGAGCGACTGGACGAAGTCGCCGTCCGGCGCGTCCGGAGTGTCCGCGGACCGCCGCGTTGACTTCCCCGCCCCCTTCGGGTCCAATCGCCGCTCGCGTTCGCTCATCGCACAAGTGTGCGCTATGCGAACACACGGGCGCAAGCCCCGAGGAGACGCCCCCATGATCGACAAGACCGTGCAGACGCTCGCCGACGCCGTCGCGGGCATCCGCGACGGGGCCACCGTCATGATCGGCGGCTTCGGCGGCGCGGGTCAGCCCGCGGAGCTGATCGACGCGCTGATCGAGCAGGGCGCGCGCGACCTGGTCATCGTCAACAACAACGCGGGCAACGGCGACACCGGGCTCGCGGGGCTGCTGAAGACCGGCCGCGTGAGGAAGATCGTCTGTTCGTTCCCGCGGCAGGCGGACTCGCACGTCTTCGACGGCCTCTACCGCGCCGGCAAGCTCGAGCTCGAGCTGGTGCCGCAGGGCAACCTCGCCGAGCGGATCCGCGCGGCCGGCGCCGGCATCGGCGCGTTCTTCACGCCCACCGGCTACGGCACCGAGCTCGCGAAGGGCAAGGAGACGCGCCGCATCGACGGTCGCGACTACGTGCTCGAGCACCCGATCCGCGCCGACGTCGCGCTGGTGAAGGCGCTGCGCGGCGACCGCTGGGGCAACCTCGTCTACCGCAAGGCCGCGCGCAACTTCAACCCGATCATGGCGACCGCGGCCGCGATCACCGTCGCGCAGGTCTCGGAGATCGTCGAGCTCGGCGTGCTCGATCCGGAGCACATCGTGACGCCGGGCATCCACGTGACCCGAGTGGTCCGCGTCTGAAGGGGGTACGCACCATGGCCTACGAGAAGCTCACCCGCGATGCGATGGCCGCGCGCGTCGCGCGCGACATCCCCGAGGGCGCGTACGTGAACCTCGGCATCGGGCTGCCGACGCTGGTGGCGAACCACCTGCCCAAGGGGCGCGAGATCTTCCTGCACAGCGAGAACGGCATCCTCGGCATGGGGCCGGCGCCGCCCAAGGGTCAGGAGGACTGGGACCTGATCAACGCCGGCAAGCAGCCGGTGACGCTGCTGACCGGTGGCGCGTTCTTCCACCACGCCGATTCGTTCGCGATGATGCGCGGCGGCCACCTCGACATCTGCGTGCTCGGCGCCTTCCAGGTGTCGGCCGGCGGCGACCTCGCGAACTGGAGCACCGGCGAGCCCGGCGCGATCCCCGCGGTCGGCGGCGCGATGGACCTCGCGATCGGCGCGAAGGCCACCTTCATCATGATGGAGCACGTGACCAAGGCCGGCGAGCCGAAGATCGTCGAACGCTGCACCTACCCGCTCACCGGCGTCGGCTGCGTCAAGCGCATCTACACCGACCTCGCGGTGATCGACGTGACGCCGTCGGGGCTGGTGGCGACCGAGTGGGTCGACGGCCTCACCTTCGACGCGCTGCAGGCGCTCACCGCTGCACCGCTCGTGCGCGCGCCCGGCGCCGCGTCCTGATCCCCGAATCCTTCCGAACGCGAGGTTCTTCCATGCGCGACGTCTTCATCTGCGACGCGGTCCGCACCCCGATCGGCCGCTACGGCGGCACGCTGTCGTCGGTGCGCGCCGACGACCTCGCCGCGATCCCGATCGCGGCGCTCCTCGCCCGCAACCCGAAGCTCGACCCCGCCGCGATCGACGAGGTGCTCTACGGCTGCGCGAACCAGGCCGGCGAGGACAACCGCAACGTCGCACGCATGGCCGCGCTGCTGGCCGGCCTGCCGCAGGACGTGCCCGGCGCGACGATCAACAGGCTGTGCGGCTCGGGCATGGACGCTGTCGGCACCGCGGCGCGCGCGATCCGGGCAGGCGAGATCGAGCTCGCGATCGCCGGCGGCGTCGAGAGCATGTCGCGCGCGCCGTTCGTGATGCCGAAGGCCGACAGCGCGTTCTCGCGCACCAACACGGTGTACGACACGACGATCGGCTGGCGTTTCGTCAATCCCAAGATGAAGGCCGCGTGGGGCGTCGACGCGATGCCCGAGACCGCCGAGAACGTCGCCGACGACTTCAAGGTGTCGCGCGAGGACCAGGACGCGTTCGCGCTGCGCAGCCAGGCGCGCGCCGCGGCCGCGCAGAAGAGCGGGTTCTTCGAGCGCGAGATCGTGCCGGTGACGCTGCCCGCGAAGAAAGGCGACCCGGTGGTCGTCGCGAAGGACGAGCACCCGCGCGAGACGACGATGGAGGCGCTCGCGAAGCTGAAGCCGATCGTGCGCCCGGACGGCACGGTGACCGCCGGCAATGCATCGGGCGTCAACGACGGGTCGGCCGCGATGATCCTCGCCTCGGGTGCCGCGGTGGACCGGCACGGCCTGACTCCGCGCGCCCGCGTGATCGCGATGGCGACCGCCGGCGTCGCGCCGCGGATCATGGGCATCGGCCCGGCGCCGGCGACGCGCAAGCTCCTCGCGAAGACCGGCCGGAAGATCGGCGAGATCGACGTGGTCGAGCTCAACGAGGCGTTCGCCGCGCAGGGCCTGGCCACGATGCGGATGCTCGGGCTGCCCGACGACGCCGCGCACGTGAACCCCAACGGCGGCGCGATCGCGCTCGGCCATCCGCTCGGCGCGTCGGGCGCGCGGCTGGTGCTGACCGCGGTGTCGCAGCTGCATGCGACAGGCGGCAGGCTCGCGGTCGCGACCATGTGCATCGGCGTCGGCCAGGGCATCGCGATGCTGGTCGAGCGGGTCTGATGCGAGGCGAGGCGCGGACGGGGCGGGGCGCGGGGCGATGAGCGACTGGCGCGCTCGCCCGAACGCACCGGCCGCGGGCACCGCGCTCGCGGCCGTCGACGAGGTGCCGTCGGACAACGGCCTGGAGCGTGTGTTCGGCGAGGGGCCGCGCGCGTTCCGCGTGGTGCTGTTCCGCGTCGACGACGGCGTGCGCGCGTACGTCAACGAGTGCCCGCACGTGCACATCCCGTACCACTTCTCGCAGGACGTGTTCTGCGTCTACGAGATCGAGGGCCGGCGCGACCTGATGTGCGCGCACCATACGGCGATGTTCCACCTCGACGACGGCCATTGCTACGACGGACCCTGCAAGGGCGAGCGGCTCGAGCCGGTCGACGTCGTCGTCGAGGGCGACACGGTCCGCGTCGCCTGAGCGCGACCGACCCCCGACCTGGAGACGACGATGCCCGATCCCGCCGAGCACCCGATCACCGCGGAGGTGATCGCCCGCCTGCAGTCGACGCCCGATGCGCGGATGCGCGCGCTGATGGCGTCGCTGACCCGCCATCTGCACGCGTTCGCGCGCGAGACGCGGCTCACCGAGGCCGAGTGGTTCGAGGCGATCCGCTTCCTCACCGCGGTCGGGCAGAAATGCGACGACACGCGCCAGGAGTTCATCCTGCTGTCGGACGTGCTCGGGCTGTCGATGGTGGTCACCGACCAGAACCACGCGAAGCCCGAGGGCTGCACCGAGCCGACGGTGTTCGGGCCGTTCCACGTCGAGGGGGCGCCGCGCGTCGCGCTCGGCGGGGACGTCGCCGGCGGCGCCGCCGGCGAGCCGTGCTGGGTGTCGGGCCGCATTCTCGGCCCGCGCGGCGAGCCGGTGCCGCACGCGACGATCGACGTGTGGCAGGCCGACGCCGAGGGCTTCTACGACGTGCAGCGGCCCGGCCTGGGCCGCCACCAGGCGCGCGGCGTGCTGCAGGCCGACGCCGACGGCGGCTACCGGTTCTGGACGATCGTCGCCGAGGCCTATCCGATCCCGACCGACGGCCCGGTGGGCCGCCTGCTCGAGGCGACCGGCCGCCACCCGTGGCGCCCCGCGCACCTGCACTTCATGATCTCGGCGCCCGGCTACGAGCGGCTGATCACCCACGTGTTCCGCCGCGGCGGCGCGTACCTCGACTCGGACGCGGTGTTCGGCGTGCGGCCGTCGCTGGTGGCCGACTGGGTCCGCCGCGAGCCGGGCGTCGCGCCCGACGGCTCGCGCCGCGACGTGCCCTACTGCACGCTCGATTTCGACTTCACGCTGAACCCGGCTACCTGACACGCCCACCGCACCGAGGAGACCCGCATGACCGACCCCCGCACCGTCGCCGAGCTCGAGGCGATCGACGACCGCCGCGCCGCCGCCGCGATCGCGAAGGACCGCGCGACGCTCGAGGCGCTGCTCGCCGACGACCTGCGCTACACGCATTCCTCGGCCACCGTCGAGGACAAGGCGACCTACGTCGACCGGGCCTGCACCGGCTGGTACGACTACAAGGCCTTCACCGTCCGCTCGCGCGAGTGGCGCGTCTGGGGCGACACGGCGCTCTGCAACGGCGAGGTCCGCATCCAGGTGGCGCTCAAGGGCACCGACAAGGACTTCGTCAGCCGATACCTCCAGGTGTGGCGCCGCGAGGCGGGCGGCTGGCGGATGGCATCATGGCAGTCCACGCTCGTGCCGGCCGCCTGAGCCGCGCACGCACCTCCACCTCGCACGGACCCACGACGATGATCGACTCCCACGCGATCGAGACCCTGTTCACGAAGGCGCGCACGCAGAACGGCTGGCTCGACGCGCCGGTGTCGGACGCGCAGCTGCGCGCCGCGTTCGAGCTGATGAAGATGGCGCCGACCTCGGCCAACACGCAGCCCGCGCGCTTCGTGTTCCTGCGCACGCAGGCCGCCAAGGAGCGGCTGCGCCCGGCGCTGTCGCCGGGCAACGTCGACAAGACGATGAGTGCGCCGGTGGTGGCGATCGTCGCGCACGACGTCGATTTCCACGAGCACCTGCCGCGCGTGTTCCCCCACAACACGACGATGAAGGCCGGCTTCGACGGCGACGACAAGCGTGCGGTGCGCGAGCGCTTCGCGTTCCGCAACGGCACGCTGCAGGGCGCGTACTTCATGCTCGCCGCGCGCGCGGTGGGCCTGGACGTCGGCCCGATGTCCGGCTTCGACAACGCGCGCGTCGACGCGGAGTTCTTCCCCGACGGGCGCTTCAAGTCGAACTTCCTGTGCAACCTCGGCCGCGGCGATCCCTCGAAGGTGATGCAGCGGCTGCCGCGCTTCGAGTTCGACGAGGTCTGCGCGCTGCTGTGATGCCCGGGCGCGCGGAGCGGGGCCGCCGGTGATCGGCGATCCGCTGTTCTGGGCCGTGTCGGTGCCCGCGGTGCTGCTCGCCGGCCTCGGCAAGGCGAGCGGCAACGGCGTGGGCATGCTCGCGGTGCCGGTGATGGCGCTCGCGATGTCGCCGGCGGTCGCCGCGGCGGTGATGCTGCCGATCCTCGTCGCGATGGACCTGCTGGGCCTGTGGGCCTGGCGCGGCCGTGCCGACGCGGCCACGTTGCGCACCGTGCTGCCCGGCGCGATGCTCGGCATCGCGATCGGTGCGCTCGCGTTCTTCGCGCTCGACGTGCGCTGGGTCAAGGCGATCCTCGGCGCCGAGTCGGTCGCCTTCGCGCTGCACCGGATCGTCGCACGCCACGCGATCGCGGCCGCGCCGGCCCGCCCGCCGTCGCGCTGGAGCGGCGGCTTCTGGGGTGCGGTCGCGGGCTTCACCAGCACGCTCGCGCACGCCGGCAGCCCGCCGCTGATGCAGTACCTGCTGCCGCTCAAGCTCGACAAGGAGCGGCTGGTCGCGACGACGGTGATCTTCTTCACCGCGGTCAACCTGGCCAAGCTGCCGCCGTACGCGGCGCTCGGCCTGCTGGACGCGACGAACCTCGGCGCCTCGCTCGCGCTGGCGCCGCTGGTGCCGCTCGGATATTGGGCCGGCCTGCGGCTGGTCAAGTGGCTGCCGGAGGCGGTGTTCTACCGCCTGCTCGTGGGCTCGCTGCTGTTGATCGGCGTCAAGCTCCTGTGGGATGCGTTCACCGGCTGACGGCCGTCACGCTTGAAAATCGGTGTGAGGGCCCCTAAGTCGTATCCGTGGGCGCCGTGAGCCGCCCGATCCCCGACCCCAAGGAGAGCGCACATGACCAAGATCTCGATCTACGATCCCTTCGCCGATGTCTTCCCGACCCTGTTCCGCAGCCTGCTGGCGGAGGGCGGCGAGCCGCAGCATCGCGGCGCCGCGCAGGTCGGCAACACCCAGGCCGTGCCGATGCGCGTCGACGTCAGCGAGGCCGACGGCGCCTACACCGTCAGGGCCGACCTGCCGGGCGTGCCGAAGGAGTCGATCCACGTCGACATCGACGGCAACCGCGTGACCATCCGCGCGGAGGTCAAGCGCGAGACCGAGCAGAAGGACGGCGAACGGGTGCTGCGCAGCGAGCGCTACTACGGCGCGTTCGCGCGGAGCTTCGCGCTGACCGACGAGATCGACGACGACAGCGCCGCGGCGAAGTTCGAGAACGGCGTGCTCGAGCTGACGCTGCCGAAGAAGGCGGTCGCCGGCGCCAAGCGGCTGTCGATCCAGTGAGTGCCGCCGGGCGGGCCGCGACCGCCCGGTGACCCCCGCGCGCGGCGTTTCCCTCTTCTCCTCCGCGCCGCGCGCGTCCCCACGCCCGCCCGCCGTCACCGGCGAGGCGGGCGTCTTTTTTCCGGTCGGCGCGTCGCCGGCGGCGGCGTCCGGCCGACGGACGGTCGGAGGCGCGCGAACGTGACGGATGTCACGGCCGACGAACGGTCGGTCGCCGGGCACCGGCGGCGCGTGACGCAGTTCCGGGCGCGCGGTTCACGCGTCGACACAATGCGGTCCATCGAAGGAGTGCGCGATGGTCCGGATCTTCATGAACGCAAGCACCACCCGACGGACGGCGGCCCGCGGTCGCGTGCCGGCGGTCGTCCGCGCGGCGGCCGCCGCGGCGCTTGCCGCCGGCGCGCTGCTCGCCCCGGCCGCGGCGAGCGCCCAGTCGGCCGACCCCTGGTTCGGCCAGGACAAGGTCAAGCACTTCGGCATGTCGGCGCCGCTCGGCATGATGGGCTCGGCCATGATCCCGCAGCGTGCCTCGGCCACCGAGCGGATCGTCTACGGCACGCTGCTCGGCAGCCTGCCGGGCCTCGCGAAGGAGCTGTCCGACATCGGTCGGCCCGGCTCGACCCCGTCGATGAAGGACATGGCCTTCAACGTGCTGGGCGCGGCGCTCGGCGCCTCGCTCGGCGACTGCTGCCTGATCCGCCCGCTCGCGAGCGGCGACCGGATCGACGGCGTCGGCATCCAGTACCGCATCGCGTTCTGAGCACGGCCGGCGCGCCGCGGGCGCCGGCACGCTATCCTCGGTGGACCCCGCTCCGGAGCCCGCCCCCATGAACGCACCGCAGCCCGCCGCCCGACTCGCGACGCCCGACGCCGACGACCCCCTCGGCCGCGCGCTCGCCGAGGCGATCGGGCGCTACGTCGAGCGCAGGCCCCGCAGCGCCCGGCTGCAGCGCGAGGCCGCCGAGGTGCTGCCGGGCGGCAACACCCGCACGGTGCTGTTCTTCCCGCCGTTCCCGCCGTACATGGCCTCGGGCGAGGGCTGCCGGCTCACCGACGTCGACGGCCACGTCTACCTCGATGCGCTCGGCGAGTTCACCGCGGGGCTGTTCGGCCACTCCGACCCGACGATCCGTGTGGCGATCGAGCGCGCGCTGCGCGGCGGGCTGAACCTGTCGTCGCACGCGCCCGGCGAGGCGGCGCTCGCGCGCGAGATCCGCGCGCGGATCCCGTCGATGCGGCGGCTGCGCTTCACCAACTCGGGCACCGAGGCGAACCTGCTCGCGCTCGCCGCCGCGGTCGCGCACACCGGCCGGCGCACGGTGCTGGTGTTCGAGGGGGCGTACCACGGCGGCGTGCTGTCGTTCCCGGCCGCCGGGCCGGCGAAGGTCAACGTGCCGCACGCGTTCGTCGTGGCGCCGTACAACGACCTCGAGGCCGCGCGCGCCGCGCTCGCGCCGCACCGCGGCGACGTCGCCGCGATCCTCGTCGAGCCGATGCTCGGCTCCGGCGGCTGCGTGCCGGGCGACCCGGCCTTCCTGCACGGGCTGCGCGCGCTCGCCGACGAGCACGGCGCGCTGCTGGTGCTCGACGAGGTGATGACCTCGCGGCTGTCGTTCGGCGGGCGGCAGGGCGCGCTCGGGCTCGAGCCCGACCTGACGACGATCGGCAAGTACTTCGGCGGCGGCATGTCGATCGGCGCGTTCGGCGGCCGCGAGGACGTGATCGACCGCTTCGACCCGCGGCGCGCCGACGCGCTCGCGCACGCCGGCACCTTCAACAACAACGTGCTGACGATGGCCGCGGGGCTCGCCGGGCTGCAGGAAGTGCTGACGCGCGACGCGCTCGATGCGCTGAACGCGCGCGGCGAGCGGCTGCGCGCGGCGCTCGACGCGTGCTTCGCGCGGCACGGCGTCGCGCTGCGCGCGAGCGGCATCGGCTCGCTCCTGAACCTGCATCCGGGGCGCGGCCCGGTGCGCTCGATGCGCGACCTCGCCGGCGCCGACCCTCGGGTGCGCGACCTGCTGTTCTTCGACCTGCTCGAGCGCGGCGTCTGGATGGCGCGGCGCGGCTTCATGGCGCTGTCGCTGCCGTTCGGCGACGGCGAGGTCGACGCGCTGGTGGCCGCGGTCGACGACGCGGTCGGGGCGCGGCGGGGGTTGCTGCCGGCCGCCTGACCCGCGCCGCCGGGCGCACGCGCCGCGTCAGTCGCGCGGCACCGCGATCCAGCGTGCCGGCGCGTCGTCGCCGGCCTCTAGCCGCACGATCCGGATCGCGTCGCCGAACGCGCGCGCGAGCGCCGCGCGCACGGCCGCGTCGTCCGGCGGACCCTCGACCGCGACGCGCCCCGCGACGAGCACCAGCAGCCGGTCGGCCGCGAGCGCGAGGCCGAGGTCGTGCAGCACGGTCGCGACCGCGGCGCCCGCCGCGGCACGCGTGCGCAGGCCGCGCAGCAGCGTGCGCTGGTGAGGCGCGTCGAGGTGCGTCGTCGGCTCGTCGAGCAGCAGCACCGGCGCGTCGACCGCGAGCGCGCGCGCGATCAGCACCCGCTGGCGCTCGCCGCCCGACAGCGCCGCGAGCCGGCGCGCGGCGAACGCGTCGCACTCGGTCTCGCGCATCGCGGCGTCGGCGATCGCGAGGTCGGCCGCGTCGGGGGCGCCGAGCAGGCCGTGGTGCGGCAGGCGGCCGAGCAGCACGACGTCGCGCGCGGCGAGCTCGCCGTCGGCCTCGCCGTGCTGCGACAGCCACGCGATGCGGCGGGCGCGCTCGCGCGCCGGCCACTCGGCGATCGCCCGGCCGTCGAGCCGCACCGTGCCGGCCGCGACGCGGCGCAGCCCGGCGAGCGCCGACAGCAGCGTGCTCTTGCCGGCGCCGTTCGGGCCGACGATCGCGGTCCAGCGGCCCGCCTCGAGGTGCACCGACACGCCGTCGAGCACCGTGCGGCCGCCGAGCGCGATGCCGACCGCATCGGCCGCGAGGCGCGGGGGGACGGACGCGCTCACGGCGTCGCGCGCCGCCGCAGCAGCACGAGCAGGTAGGCGCCGCCGATCACCGCGGTGACCAGCCCGACCGGCAGCTCGCGCGGCGCGGCGAAGGCGCGCGCGAGCACGTCGGCGGCGGCGAGCAGCACGGCGCCGGCGAGCGCCGACAGCGCGAGCAGCGGGCCGTGCGTGACCACGACGCTGCGCCGCACGAGGTGGGGCGCGGCCAGGCCGACGAAGGCGACCAGGCCGGTCTGCGCGACCGCCGCACCGGTCGCGAGCGCCATCGTCGCGACCAGCAGCAGCCGCAGCCGGCGCAGCTCGAGCCCGAGGCTCGCGGCCGACGCCTCGCCGAGCACCAGTGCGTCGAGGGCGCGCGCGACGCGCACCGACAGCGGCAGGCAGACCGCGAGCGCGCCGGCGAGCAGCGCGACGCTCGTCCAGCCGAGCAAGCCGGTGGTGCCGAGCATGAATGCCTGGCGGCCGCGCAGCGCTTCGGGCGAGGCGAGCGTCAGCAGGTCCGACAGCGCGGCCGCGAGCACGCCGACGACGACGCCGGCGAGCAGCAGCACCAGCGGGCGCGCCGCGCCGCCCGACAGCGCGACGCTCGCGGCGACGCCCGCGAGCGCGCCGGCGAACGCCGCGCCGACGAGGCCGAGCCGCGGCAGCCAGTCGGTCGAGCCGAGCGCGATGCCGGTGCCGGCGAGCCCGCCCGCGACCAGCACCGCGGTGACGCCGAGGCCCGCGCCCGCGGCCGAGCCGAGCAAGTACGGGTCGGCGAGCGGGTTGCGGAACAGGCCCTGCGCGATCGCGCCGGCGAGGCCGAGGCACGCGCCGGCGAGCAGCGCGCCGAGCGTGCGCGGCGCGCGGATGCCGGCGACCAGCGGCCACTC
>Ga0315899_10000210_pt1 | contig 72335 bp, 62 predicted proteins | sample LakEriMetagenome_2_FD_203518 | JGI IMG/M metagenome (GOLD analysis project Ga0315899, IMG submission 203518) | Freshwater fungal communities from buoy surface, Lake Erie, Ohio, United States - Buoy 4 MA112 | ecosystem: Environmental > Aquatic > Freshwater > Lake | place: USA: Lake Erie, Ohio... | reverse complement strand
ATGAGACCCACCAGGCATTCCGCAACCGCTTGCACCACCGTGCCTGCGAGTGACGCCGGCGCTGTTGCGCCCGCTTGCCCTGCGGAGAGCAACAATACGGGCATACCGCCGAGAACGGCGACTTCCAAACATTTGCACGCGTCTTCAGCAAATTTCAAAGGGGGCACAACAAAGCAATTTGATTGCGACACAAACGGACGTTCGCGCCATTTGTCTTCACCGCCCGCAATCATATGCAGCATCTCGAGCACTTCAGTCACATGATCAGGATGCACCATGCTGGTGCCGACATGTTTTGTCGTGCCCGCAACAGAGGCATAAGCCGTGTTGATATCGAGTTCACGCGGGTTCGGGATTTCGCGGCACACATTGGTGCGTTGGAAGAAATGGATGTTGTCACAATGGTCGACAATGCGCGAGCAATCATAAAGATCAACCACCGTTGATTCACGATAGTCGCCCGTGAGTGGCTCAACGACATTCACCGCAGCACCCGCAGTGCCGTAATAAACATTCTTGCCCCACGGATCCATGTCATAGCGCGGGTCTTGTGCGTAGAGCGGGAAACGACGTGCGGCTTTCGCAATCGTATCTTCAACAAGTGCGCGCGGAAATTTCATGCGGCCATCGTTCTTGTCGATATAGGCGCCCGCTTTCGTCATGTATTCGACGGTTGAGGGAATGGCATCGGCAAAACCGATCTGCTCTAACACATCGAGAATCTTGTGATGGATCTTTTGCATATCGTCTTGCGAGAGCACTTGATATTTTCCACCGGGAAGCCCCGGCCAAATCGGCCGATCCGCATCAGAGAGTTTTGAAGCACGGGCTTGGCGACGCGCATCGCGCCCTCCACGGCGGCCGCTGTCACGTGAAGAAGTTTCCATCGCGTCGATGCTCATTAAGACCCTCCCCAAGGATCGATTTCCTGTTGAAAGAACAGAGCCTTGGCGACCCTAAACCGTCAAGAGATTGATTTTCATCATAAGATGAATTTCATTCAACATATGACTGATTTAACAAGCTCTCAATCCAGCTCCGTCCGCGAAGGGCCATTGCCGTCTCTGACGGCTTTGCGGGCATTCGAGGCGGCAGCGCGGCATGAGAGCTTTCGGCTCGCGGCCGAGGAATTGAGCATTACCCAATCGGCGGTGAGCCATCAGATCGCGCATCTTGAAGCCCATCTGGGGAAAGATCTCTTCCGCCGGACGGGTCGTCGGGTGGAGCTCACAGAGGCCGGACGGCTCTATTTTCCCTATTTGCGCGAGGCTTTTGAGCGGATTGAGACCGGAACGCGGCTCGTTTCGCGCCCTGCGCAGCAGGAATTGACGGTTCAGGTTTATGTGACAGTCGCGGCCCGCTGGCTGATGCCGCGCGTGCATACGCTGCAGAAATCCTGCCCGGACCTCCATGTCCGCTTTAACACCAGCCAGATGGACTGGGAATTTGACCCGCGCAATGCCGATATCGGCATGGTCTGCACGGTGGATTCCAACCGCCCCGGCTTTTCTTACACCCCGCTTTTCGAATCGCGGCTTGTGGCCGTGTGCTCGCCAAATCTGTTGAAAAATCAGCCGCCGCTCGTCCATCCGCGCGATGTTGCGCGCTTCACGCTTCTCGAACTCTATACGGCGGCGGGCGATTGGGACGCGTGGCTCGGCCCGGGCGGCCGCTCGGGCCTAGGGGAAGCGGCCAGTATTCGTTTTGATTCTTATCTTCTCGCGCTTGAGGCGGCCTGCGACGGGCAGGGCATTGCGCTCGCGCCTGATTTTCTTGCCGAGCCTGATTTGGCTTCGGGCCGCCTTGTTTCCCCCATTCGCCATTCGGTGCCGCAACCTGCGCGCTGGTATCTTGTTGCGCGGCAGGATCGCGCCGATGAGTTGGCGATCCAACGCTTTCGTGATTGGCTGATAAAAGAAGTTGAACCGCTTCGGAGACCGTAAATGAGTAAGAAACAAAAGCGCAGTGCTTTTCCTTTGAACGCCGCGCATGATGTGAAGTTTAAAGCCGAAGTGGTGAAAGACGGTGTGCGTGTCATCGAGAATATTTTTATTCCGCTGTCTGATGGCACACGACTTTCCGCGCGTTTGTGGTTGCCGGTAGATGCTGAAAACAATCCCGTGCCCTGCGTGCTTGAATATATCCCCTATCGCAAAACCGATGGCACGCGTGGACGTGACGAACCGATGCATGGTTATTTTGCGCGCCATGGCACTGCGGCCATTCGCGTTGATCAGCGTGGTTCCGGAGAGTCCGATGGCTTGATGGAAGATGAATATATCAAGCAAGAACAAGACGACGCAATTGAAGTGATTGCCTGGATTGCCGCACAAAAATGGTGCTCCGGCAATGTCGGCATGATGGGCAAAAGCTGGGGCGGCTTTAATTGTCTGCAAGTGGCGATGCGTCGTCCGCCTGCGTTGAAAGCGGTGCTGTCTGTTTGTTCAACGGATGATCGCTATAATGATGATATTCATTATATGGGCGGCTGTTTGTTGAATGATAATTTCTGGTGGGGTGCGATCATGCATGCCTATCAGGCGCGTCCGCTTGATCCTGCGATTGTGGGCGCGCGCTGGCGCAAGGAGTGGATCGAGCGCGTCAAAGCGATGCCGAATTGGCCCGTGCTCTGGATGGAGCATCAACGCCGCGATGATTATTGGAAACATGGATCCGTCTGCGAAGATTGGGACGCGATCGATGTTCCGGTGATGATTACGGGCGGATGGGCTGATGCTTACACGAACACATTGCCGCGTTTGCTTGCGGGATTGAAAGTTCCGCGTTTGGGCATTCTTGGCCCTTGGGCTCATGTTTACGCACATGATGGTATGCCGGGCCCCGCGATTGGTTTCTTGCAAGAAGCGCAACGCTGGTGGGACCATTGGTTGAAAGGCAAAGATACCGGCATCATGAATGAGCCGATGTTGCGTGCTTATGTTGAAGATGAAACCGGTGCCGGCCAATGGTCAGAACAACGCAAAGGCTATTGGGTCAGTGAGAAACACTGGCCTTCACTGCGCATTGCGCCCACGGAGTTTCATCTCGGCGATGGTGCACTTTCAACCACTTCACAAAATGCGCTTTCGATTTCATTTCGCTCGCCACAATGGGTAGGTATGGGATGTGGTGAATGGATGGGCACCGGCGTTGCCGGTGAACAACCTGCCGATCAACGCATTGATGACGGGATGAGTCTTTGCTTTGACACCGCACCACTCGAAGAGGATGTGGTCATTCTTGGTGCGCCAGAATTCTCATTTGAATTTTCAAGTGATAAGCCCGTCGCACAAATTGCCGCGCGGCTTTGCAATCTGCGTGAAGATGGCGCTTCGCATCGCGTCTCTTATGGTGTCTTGAATCTCACGCATTATGAGTCGCATGAACATCCAAAGAAACTTGAGCCTGGTAAAATATACAAAGCGAAAGTCACTTTGAATGCGTGTGGCCATCATTTCCGCAAAGGCACACGCATCAGACTTGCTCTTTCAACCGCCTATTGGCCGTTGATTTGGCCTGCACCGGAAGCGGCGACGCTGACGCTTTCAACGGGTAATTCCTCATTGATGTTGCCTATTCGTCCCGCATCAAGCGACGATCAAGCGGTTAAATTTTTGCCGCCTGAAAGCGCGCCCGATGCGCCTGTGTCGATCATCCGCAAAGGTCATGCTGAGCGTAGAGTCGAGATTGATCTTCTTAATCGTTCAGCCACTTATCGCACGGTGGGTGAGGGCGGTGTGTTTGGTGAAGGTGTGCGCCAATTTGATGAAACGGGCACATCGCTAAGCCATGATCTCACGCGTGAATTGACGATTTCGGCCGATGAGCCGCTTTGCGCGCGTTATCTGATCACGCAAGCCTATGAAATGGGCCGTCCAGGATGGATGACGCGATCAGAGACGCGTATGGAACTCACTTCGACGCTCAAAGAATTCCATGTCAAAGCGCGCACGGAGATTTTCGAGAATGGAAAATCACGTCTCGTGCGCGAATGGGATGATAAAATAAAACGCGATTGTATGTGACTTAGAGTCGAAGACTTTTTTACTTCCGCTTCAGCGCGATGCCTTGGCCCGCATCCTCAGGCGTGGGGAACGACGCATGATCACTCGCGAGCTTTTGTAATGCCGCACCCGCCTCCGGTGGAAAGGGCGAAATTTTCGGACCTGTCTGATCGATTGAGGCCAGCAATTGCTCACAAGTTGCGAGCAATGTGCCTGTTTCGCCATGACGGAGCCATTGATAAAGTCGAAGCCTTTTAGCGTCGATTTCAAGAATCTGTCCCGAGACTTTGAGTGGCGCGCCTTCTTTCACTTCGTGATGAAAGCGTAATTGCATCGCGAGTGTGAAAAGCGTGTGGTTGGTGGCTTTTCGTCCCTCCGTATCAAGTCCGATTTGATCCATCAGTGCATCAATCGCGCGTGAAAAAGGGATCGCATAAGCGGCATCATTCATATGGCCGTTGAAATCGACCCACTCTTTCAAAACGACAGCGTCATAAAGATGCATTGGTTCGGTCATCAGCGCGCGCCTTGATTAGATATGATCCGGACGCCCTTCGGCTTCGGGCCAGTAATTTTTAACAAGCTTCAGAAGATCATTCAAAAACGCATCACGACGACGTTCAAGTTCTTTTACCGAGCGACCGGCAGCTTGATGTTCGCATCCATCGACAATCCGGTCGATGATTTGATCGGTAAGTTCAGGGGCGGGGGTGTATGAATAGGGCATTTTCAACGCCGGGCCGAATTGATGCATGAAATGGCGCATGCCGGCATCCCCACCCGCAAGCTGGAAGGTGAGGAATGTGCCCATGAGCGACCAACGCAAGCCACAGCCATAAACAACAGCCGCATCAATTTCTTCGGTCGTTGCGATGTCATCTTTGATGAGCCAGAGCGCTTCGCGCCACAAGGCTTCCATCAAACGGTCGGCAATGAAGCCTTCAATTTCTTTGCGCACATGCAAAGGCCGCATACCGATTTGGCGATAGAAATTTTTTGCCGCTTCAACAGTGGCGGGCGCTGTTTTCTCACCCGCGACAATTTCAACAAGCGGTAAGAGATAGACAGGGTTGAAGGGATGGCCGACAACAATGCGTGATGGATCTTTGCAAAGCTTTTGCAGGCTTGTTGGTAATAGATAAGAGGTCGATGAGGCGATGATCGCACCAGGCTTTGCGTGCGAATCAATTTCGGCCAAGAGTTTTTGTTTCAGTTCTTCGCGCTCGGGCGCGTTCTCTTGAATGAAATCGGCATTTTTAACAGCCTCCGCGACGCTTGAAACATATGTCAAACGCGATTGGCTCGCATCTTTCGCAAGCCCTGCGGTCTCGAGTGCGGGCCAGGCATTGGCAATCGCCGCGCGGATCTTCGCTTCGCCATCGGGCGCCGGATCAAAGGCCACAACATCAAGTCCATGCGCGAGACAGCGCGCGGCCCAACCGGAACCGATGACGCCCGATCCGATTATGGCGACGGTTTTGACAGACGAAGACATGGACTTAACTCCCGCGTGAATGGATAACTGCGACAGACTATCGCTGAACCAACGTCTAAGGGGAAGCCTCTCTGCGACAGTGATTTGGCAGGGCCCGACCGGTCGATGCATTCGGGCCCGCGCCGCTGCTATGTCGTTTCCGTTGAGGTCTATGTCCTTTTTGGGCGCGCAGTTTCCCAAGAATCATGAGACACAGGATTATGGTGCGGATTTAAGTTTTTTCATGTCTTTGTCGTCTCCCTCTCTTGAAGCAGATCATCATGCGCTCAGAAAAGCGCGGCGCTCGCGGTGGCGCGGCATTGCCTATGTCGCGATCGCGGCCTTTCTCTGGAGTACGGCCGGCATTTGGGTGCGCTATCTCACGCTTGATATTTGGACCATTCAATGCGGGCGCGCATTTTTCGGAGCGCTTTCACTCTTCATCTATGTCGCTTGGGTTGATCGCGATAACATCATCCGCCCTTTTGCAACCATTCCCTTTGCCGGCTTTGTCATCGTGCCGATCAATACGATCGGCATGATGGCCTATATGCAAGCTTTGAATTGGACAACGGTTGCCAATGTGATGATCGTCTACACAACTTTGCCATTTGTTGTGGCGCTTCTGGGTTGGCTCTGGATCCGCGAAAGAGTGGCGATGCGGACCATGTTTGCGAGCGCGATTGCGCTTTCTGGTGTCATGTTCATGGTCGGTGGATCTTATCAGGCCGGTAATGTGAAAGGCGATCTCGCAAGCTTTGTGATGGTCTTGAGTTTTGCCGCGCTTGTGATTTTGGCGCGTCGTCATCCGAAAATGTCGATGGCAGCGCATTCGATTTTATCCGGTATTTTATGCGCAGCGGTTGCGTGGCCTCTTAGCGATTTTTCGCAGGTGACAATTCGCGACTTAATTCTGCTCGCGGTCTTAGGCTCGATCACTATTGGTGTCGCGAATGTGCTTTATATGCGTGGCGTGGCGCGCATTCCGGCCGCCGAGGCCGGATTGATCGGCTTGCTCGATACGGTGATCGCGCCTTTGTGGGTGTTTATGATTTTCAGCGAACGCCCTGCTGATGGCGCAATCATCGGCGGGTTGATTGTGCTTGGCGCGGTGATCTACCAAATTTTGGGCGAGCGCATGAAAGCCGCTGCCTAGCGTCCATTCCATTGCGGTTTGCGTTTTTCTGCAAAAGCGAGTGGACCTTCAAGAGCGTCTTCCGACTTCAACATTTTTGTGTAAGCCGGAATAGCGCCTGAACGCATGAGCGCGTAGCCCTCTTTCACGTCGAGCGGTAAAGTCGCCTTGATCACCGCTTTGATGGCTTTGAGCGCAAGCGGTGCATTCGCAGCAATTGTTGCGGCAAGCGCGCGCGCCTCATTCATCAGCTGATCTTTCGGAACGACTTTATTCACAAGGCCCCAACGTGCGGCTTCATCAGGCGAAAGCCGTCGCGCGGTCATCAAGAGTTCCATCGCGATTGGAAGCGGAATGCGTTTCGGCAGACGCAACACGCCGCCAGAATCCGCCATAATGCCGAGTGTCACTTCGGTGAGGGCAAATTCTGCCGTGTCCGCTGTAATAATGATGTCAGCCGCAAGGGCCAATTCAAAGCCGCCGCCAAAAGCCAAACCATTGACAGCTGCGATGACCGGCTTATCGAGATCCCATAATTCAGTCAGCCCCGCAAAGCCGCCAGGCCCGTGATCCGCATCAACCGCTTCGCCTTCCGCGCCCGCTTTCAAATCCCATCCGGCTGAAAAGAAACGCCCTTCACCGCCCGATAAAATCGCAACGCTTAATGTCGGATCATCACGAAATTCAGCAAAGGCCTTATAAAGCGCATTGCTTGTTTCAACATTGATTGCATTCGCTTTCGGCCGATCTAGTGTGATCTCAAACACCGCGCCATCGCGTTTGGTTGTGACGGGATTATTCATGTTGAAGTCCTTTATTTGCGTATGATCTTTAACGAAAAACCGGAAACCACTTTTTCGAGATCATGCATTTCTTTATTCTTGCGCATGATCTTTAACGAAAAACCGGAGACCACTTTTTCGAAATCATGCATTTCTTTATTCTTGCGCATGATCTTTAACGAAAAACCGGAGACTACTTTTTCGAGATCATGCGCGTGCCTTTCTGATCATCGCATCCACCGCGACGGCGCCCTGTTCGAGAATGAGAACGGGATTCACATCCAATTCAACAAGCATATCGCGCTCGCGTTCCGCGTAAGAAGCCACCGCCATAATCGCATCAATTGCGGCTTGGCGATCTCCTTTCGCGCGACCACGAAAGCCTTCAACAAGATGCGCAAGTTTTAGTTGACCGAAAGCATGTTCGACGGCTTCACGCGATGTCGGCAGGAGAAGCGATGCGGCATCTTTTAAGAGCTCAACCAGAATGCCGCCTGAACCGAAGGTCAAGGTTGGCCCGAAAAGCGGATCACGCGTCACACCGATGATCATTTCCGCAACAATGCCCGATTGCATGGCTTCTACCAGCACGCGGTCAGAGAGATCCGCCATCGCTTTTCCAGCCATCTCAACCTCTGACGCCGATTTTAAGTTGAGTTTGACCGCCCCCGCTTCTGTTTTATGCGCAATCGTGTCGGAGACCGCTTTCACGACGACGGGAAATCCGATGCGCTCGGCGGCCTGCGCAGCGTCCGCAATCGCCACCACTTCGCCCTTAGGCACTGTGAGGCCAAAAGATTTCAAAGTCGCTTTGCCTGTGGGTTCGTCGAGCATATGCGCGCTCTCCACTTCAACAGAGGATGCACGCTTTAACGGTGCTTCACGTTCACGCGCACGCATGGCGCCGATATCGGCAGCAATGCGGATCGCTTCCATACATTCACTCAAACCCTGCATCGGCGCGATGCCGGATGCGATCATGCGCTGGCCAACGCTCTCAGGCAAAGATTCGGGCATCGACGCAACAAGCGCCGCTTTTGCGCCCGTTGCTTTTTGCGCATTCTCAAATGCCTGCAACGTCACATCCCAACTTGACGCATCACAACGATCACCACGCGGAAAATCGAGAATTAATAAATTTATGCCGTAGCCTGCGCCAAGCATCGCCGAGAAGGTTGCGGTTGAAGCTTCAAGATCGCCCCAAATGTAAGTGTGATAATCAAGCGGATTGGCGAGTGGTACTTTAGGCCCGAGCGCTTCAAAAAGTTTTGCTTCGGCGTCTTTTGTAAGTGGCGGTGTTGGTAAGCCCGCATCGGACGCAAGATCGGCCACAAGCCCCGCTTCTCCGCCCGAGCAACTCATCGATGACACCGTGCGGCTTGAGAGCGGGCCATGCACGTGAAGAAGTTTTAGTGTTTCCAAAAATGTGCCCACATCTTTGGTGCGGCCAATGCCGAAACGCGCAAAAAGCGCATCAAACAATTGATCGGAACCCGCAAGCGATGAGGTGTGCGACATCGTCAAAGCCGCGCCCGCTTCTGACCGCCCGGTCTTGATCGCGACAAGCGGCACGCCTTGATCAAGCGCGCGCAATGCTGCTTTTGAAAACCGTTCAATGTCATCAAGTCCTTCGATATGAAGACCGATCGCGGTGACGCGCTCATCATCAAGCAGCGTGTCAATCATCTCGCCGAGATCGCCTTTGGCTTTGTTGCCTGCTGAAATCAAATAAGCGAGCGGCAGGCTTCGCGCCTGCATTGTGAGATTTAATCCGATATTGCCGGATTGCGTAATGATCGCGACGCCGCGTTGAACGGCCAAGCCTCCATGTTGATCAGGCCATAAAGCCGCGCCATCAAGATAATTCAAAAGCCCGTAACAATTCGGGCCAAGGAGAGCCATTTCACCAGAAGCCGCAACAAGCCGCGCTTGCGCGTTAATGCCATCGCCGCCCACTTCGGCAAAACCCGATGCATAACACACCGCGCCACCGGCACCCATTTTTGCGAGCGTTGCCACGCTTTCAATCGTTACCTCACGCGGCACCGCAATGAAGCTTGCATCCGGCACGCCGGGCAAATCAGCAAGGCTCGCAAAAGATTTACGTCCCGCCACTTCGGGGCGCTTCGGGTTGACGGGCCAGATCTCGCCTTGAAAGCCGATGCGCTCGCATTGGTGGATCACTTCGGCCGCTTCGCGCCCGCCGATAACGGCGAGCGAGCGCGGGGACAGCAAACGGGCGAGGGCAGAGCGACTCATTTGAGGGGATCTCGCAATAAAATGTCGGTTTCGAGAGTCTTTTTATCGCTTCAGGGCTTGAAAGGCGAGGCATCAGCGGCGACGATCATTCAACGAAAAGCGACATCAGGAGGACGCCATGTCTGAAGACATTCGTCAAATGCGGGTTGATCTTGCCGCCGTGTTCCGCATGGCCGCGCATTATAATTGGCATGAATCGATTGCTAATCATTTCAGCCTGTCGGTGTCTGATGATGGTAAGAAGTTTTTGATGAATCCAAAATGGGTGCATTTTGATAATATCACCGCGTCATCGCTTTTGTTGGTTGATGCGGATGATCCTCAAACAATGACCCGCGCGGATGCACCCGACCCTACCGCCTGGATCATTCACGGTCATCTTCATCGTGCTGCGCCGCAAGCGCGGTGCATTCTTCATGTTCATTCGCCTTATGCGACGGCGGTGGCGTCTTTGGCGGATCCTGAAATCAAGCCGATTGATCAGAACACGGCGCGCTTTTTCAATCGCGTCGCCTATGATGATCACTATGGCGGTTTGGCTGAGAATGATGATGAGGGTGCACGTCTTGTGCGTGTGCTCGGTAATAAATCGATTATGATGATGGGCAATCACGGCGTGCTTGTCACTGGTCCAACTGTCGCAGAGGCTTTTGACAACCTCTATTATTTCGAACGCGCGTGCCAGACTTTGGTGCTTGCTTATTCTACAGGGCAGAAGCTCTCAGTGCTGTCAGATGAGATTGCAGAGAAGACAGCCCAATCATGGGAAGACTATGGCGGTTATGCGGAAGCGCATTTCAATCAGACAAAAATTCTGATGGCGAAGAAAGATGCGAGTTTCGCGGCTTAAGCGTACAGTAGTTTATTTTGCTGCAATCTCTCAACCGTCATTGCGAGCGTGAGCGAAGCAATCCAGCTAGTGGTCTTTGCCATTGCGCTATGACGTCATAGCGCCTTATTCTCATTCTCCAACTGGATTGCTTCGCGTTCGCTCGCAATGACGATCAACTTGCGCGTTTTTCATCCGCGGCACGTTTGGCTTCGCGGATGTGATCAAGACCCAAACCGCAGCACCCGCCGATCATCTGCACGCCTTCGTTCAACCATTGGCGCACAAATCCGCCATAGCGGTCGGGCGGAATAATATCGACAAATTTCCAATCCGGCATTTCGAAATAGCCGGAATCCGGATAGGCCGCGAGCGGTCCTTTAAAATACTTTTTGATTTCAACAAGCGTATCGCTGATCACTTCCGCGCCTGTGTGCATCACGCCTACCGCATCGACTCCGTGTGAAGGGATCAGTTTGATGATGTCGGCAATCGACAGATCTTCAAGATGGTGAAACGCTTTTACTTGTCCATCGGATCCGCGCCGTGCGCTCATACCAAACCAAACGGGCAAACCCGTTGAAAGCGCCGCATCAACCGCAAGCTTCGTGCGCTTCGGCTCATACATCATTTCGAGCATGATGAGTTCGGCGCCCGAGCGCTTCAACGCATGCGCGACAGCATGAAACGCATCGGAGATTTCAGCCTCAGAGGGAATTTTTGAAGGGTCAACTTTTGCCGTACCCTCTGCAACGGGGACCATGTGAGACAATGAGCCCGCCACAACGACATCCGCTTTGCCGGTGAGCGTCCGCGCTTTCAACGCTGCTTCCACCGCGCGCGTGATGATCTCATCGGAACGATCTGCAAGCCCTGCGGCTTTGAGCATGATTTTCGACGCGGCGAATGTGTTTGCCGTCACAACATCCGAACCCGCTTCGATATAATCGCGATGGATGGCCGTCAGAATGTGATCATTCTCGAGCGTTGCAGGGCCACACCACGCAGCCGGATCCATCGGCGCACCACGCCTCTGCAACTCAGTCCCTGTCGCACCATCGAGGACGATGACATCACCGTGATCCATGCGGGATTTTAAAGCGGTATAGGCCGTCATGATGGTCCTTTAAGCGCCGCGCGGCCGAAGCAGCGCACGCGAAATGATGTGGCGTTGAATTTCACTCGTACCATCCCAAATGCGCTCGACGCGTGCATCACGCCACCAGCGCTCGATGGGCAATGAAGACATCAAACCCATGCCGCCATAAATCTGGATCGCTTTGTCGGTCACGCGCGCGAGCGTCTCGGAGGCAAACAATTTTGCCATCGCGAAATCCGTGTCCGTCGCTGTGCCCTTGTCGAGCTTGTCGGCAGCGGCAAGCGTTAACAAATCCGAGGCTTCGATTTCGGTCAGCATGTCGGCGAGCTGGAAGGATACGCCCTGAAATTTGCCAATAACTTCACCAAACTGTTTGCGCTGGGACGCCCAATCAAGCGCGCTATCAAGCACGCGGCGCGCGCGGCCAACACTTGTGGCCGCAACCGTCAAACGCGTTGCACCGAGCCACTCGCCCATCAATTCAAAACCCTTATGCTCTTCACCAAGCACTTGGCTTGCGGGGATCACACAATCATCGAAAAACATTTCACATTGGTGATAGCCCTTATGCGAGACGCATTTCGGTCCACGCCGCATCGTGAAACCGGGCGTTCCCATATCGACGAGAAAGGCGGTAATCTTCGCCTTCTTGCCTTTTGGCGTTTCATCATAACCGGTCGCGGCCATCAGCACGACGAAATCGGATTTGTCGGCATGGCTGATGAAATGTTTTGAGCCATTAACGACGTAAGTATCGCCCTTTTTCTCGGCGCGTGTTTTCATCGAGCGGACATCGGAGCCTGCACCCGGTTCTGTCATCGCCAAGCAATCATGCCGCTCGCCTTTGATGACGGGAACGAGATAGCGCTCAATCTGCTCGCCTTTGCAGCCTTGTAAAATATTCGAGGGTCGCGCCACGCACATTTGCAAACCATATGACGCGCGACCCAACTCGCGCTCAAGCAGAGTGAGCGAGAGATTATCCAGTCCGCCACCGCCATATTCGGCCGGCATATTGGCGGCATAAAGACCAAGCTCAATCGATTTCTTCTGGATCTCTTGCGCCAAATCCTCCGGCACATCGTCGATCTCTTCGACATGGTCCTCATGCGGATAGAGTTCGTTCTCGACAAAGCTCCTGACCGTGTCGACGAGCATTTGTTGCTCTTCGGAAATCGGAAATCCGCTCATGATGAAGGGTTCTCTTTTCTTTTAATGCCCAACACCGTGCCCACCGTTTTCGGCTTCGGCAACACAGAATGGGCTTTCAATATCTGACTGAGGCGATGATACAAATCATCCGGCAACACCGCGCTTTTTCCGGCCTTCATATCGACATGCATCAAAAGCTGTTCACCGGTTGCGAGCAATTCGGCGGTCTCGGCATTATGCATCTCGTGGAAAATATGCAGCCGCTTTTGATCAAGATCGAGAAGTGTCAATGAGAATTTAATCTCGTCGCCTTCAGAACATTCGCGGTAGTTATGGATGCGTGTCTCGATTGTGTATAGCGAAAAGCCTGTCGCGCGATAGGCTTCATCAATTCCAAAAAAACGAAAAAACGCATCCGAATGATCACCCATAACGAGCAAATAAATGCTCTCGCTCATATGGCCGTTGTAATCGGTCCATTCGGGCTTCACGATGCAGCGATGCAGTTTCAATGGCGCGGGTATCAGCGCCGTGTCATCCCACCCTTTGAAGGGAATGCCTTCATAAGGCGCGGTGACTCGTTTCACTTCACTCATTTCTGCTTCTTCAATTTAAGCTTCTGCCGTGCTTCCTCTGGCGAGAGCGTGCGCGCGCCCATGCGGTTGATGATTTCTTTCGCGCGCATCACAAGCGATTCATTTGAAGCGGGCACGCCCTTATCGAGCCAGATATTGTCTTCCAAACCGACGCGCACATTACCGCCGAGCACAACAGATTGTGCAACAAAGGCCATCTGGTTGCGGCCAATGGCAAAGCCTGCCCAGTTGCAGCCTGCGGGCAGATGATTGCGCATCGCAAGCATGGATTCCGTTGTCGCTTCCGCGCCCCATGGAATGCCAAGGCAGAGCTGGAAGAGCGCCGGATCATCAATCAAGCCTTCGCTCATCAATTGTTTCGCGAGCCAGATATGACCGAGCTCAAACGCTTCAATTTCCGGCTTCACACCCGCTTTCTGAATGCGTGCAGCCATATCGCGCAGTAGATCGGCGGTGGCGATAAAGGCGCCATTGCCGAAATTCAGTGAGCCACAATCAAGCGTGCAGATTTCAGGGCGCAGCTCTTCGACATGCGCGACGCGCTCTGCGGCATTTGCCATATCTGTGCCTGCGCCGCCTGTTGCGGGGTTTGCGGGATCAAAGAAGAAATCGCCGCCCATACCGGCCGTGAGATTGATGACCGTATCAACACCGGACTCGCGAATGAGTTTTACCGCTTCGCGATAATTCGCAAGATCGCGACCCGCTTTGCCGGTCTTCACATCGCGCACATGGAGATGGACAATCGCGGCACCCGCTTTAGTGGCTTCAATGGCGGAGGCGGCAATTTGCTCAGGCGTCACGGGGATCGCCGGATGTTTGCCGACTGTGTCGCCTGCGCCCGTAATCGCGCAGCTGATGATGACATCATGATTCATGAGGGTCTCCCGCGTTACACGCCGCATCGCACGCGGCTTTTAAAACTCTTTTATCGGCTCAGGACGTTCTTTACAAAAAATCTATGTCAAAAATCTATGTCCGGACCGATTTATTGATCACCAAGCCTTGCGGCTTTTTAAGAACTGCCGGTTGACCGGGGCCGACCCCGTCGGGCTAGGATGCGACACTCTAACAGTCGCAGCCGCATTCAGGAGGCCGGGTCCATGACAGAAGGCAAAAAGGGAACCGATCGGCCCATGGCTTGCGAGCGCTGCGGCTCGCCCTTTACCTGCACGACTGGCGGGCCCTGCTGGTGCTCGGGCGAGGATTTCCGTCTGCCTTTAACAACAGAAGGCGGCCCAGCTGATTGTCTCTGTCCCGCGTGCTTAAAACTTTATGCACTCGAGTTGAAAGCCAAGGGTTTGGGGCCGAAGGAGGCTTAACGCTTTTCTCTTAAGAGCCCGCCGAAAAGATCGCTGTCATCGCACAGGCCTATCAGGTGACCATCCGCATCAACAAGACCCAAGCCATGGCCTGAGGTTTGGCGGAGCGCGATTGCCGTTTTGAGGGTGATCTGGGGCGAGGCAATGGCGATGCCTTGCTTCGCTTGATTGGGGATCACACCATCGGATTCGACACGTAGCAACGGCACATCGACGCCATCAATCCGAGCGGAAATGGCTTTTCCCTTGCCATCGACATGAATTGAGGCTTTGCGATCCTTATCGATGAAATAGCGCTCGCCGTCCCGCGTGCAGTCTTGCAAAGGCCGCATGATTGAGCGCGCTTTCACGACATTCAACGGATTCATGTGGGCCACAAATTCCGCAACATAGTCATTGGCGGGGCGAAGAATAATATCTTCCGGCGTGCCCCATTGCACAATGCGCCCACCTTCCATAATCGCGATGCGATTGCCGAGCTTCATCGCTTCATCAAGATCATGGCTCACGAAGAGTATGGTCTTTTTCAAATTCTTTTGCAGCGACAAAAGCTCGTCCTGCAATTTCGTGCGAATGAGGGGATCAAGGGCCGAGAAGGGCTCATCCATCAAGAGAAGGCTCGCATCAGTAGCAAAAGCACGTGCGAGACCCACGCGTTGTTGCATGCCGCCCGAGAGTTCATGCGCATATTTTTGCGCCCACGAGTCGAGTTGAACCATTTTGAGTTTCTGATCGACGATCGTATCGCGCTCGGCTTTGTTCATGCCTTTGAGTTCAAGACCGAAGCCGACATTGTCTTTCACGGTGCGCCAAGGCAACAAGGCAAATTGCTGGAACACCATCGCGACACTTTCTGTGCGCACCGCACGCAGTGTATTCGCATCAATCTTCGCGATATCAACCATAGTGCCACGATGTTTCAGCATCACTTTTCCGCGCGAGACTTTGTTGAGGCCATTCACCGCGCGTAAAAGTGTTGATTTGCCAGAACCGGAAAGGCCCATCAGCACGCAGATCTCGCCTTCTTCAACCGTGAGAGAGGCATCAGCAACACCTATAACAGCGCCGGTTGATTTCAGAATCTCGTCACGCGTGCCGCCTTGATCAAGCAGACGCAAGGCTTCTTTATGCGCTTCGCCGAATACAATATCGACGCCGTCAAAAACAATGTGGCTCATTTCGCGCTTCCCTGTTTTTTCGCTTCAGGGAGTTTGCAGACGCGATCAAGAATGATGGCGAGAATGACAATGGCAAGTCCCGCTTCAAAGCCCATACCGATATTGACGGAGTTCAAAGCGCGTACGACGGGTTTACCCAGTCCACCGGCACCCACAAGCGCCGCGATCACCACCATTGAGAGCGAGAGCATGATGCATTGCGTTACACCCGCCATGATTGTGGGTAATGCCGAAGGAATTTCTACTTTCCACAGGAGTTGGCTTTTTGTGGCACCAAAACTTTCACCTGCTTCGATCAGATGTTTTGGTACGGCGGTGATGCCAAGATGAGTCAAGCGGATCGGAGCGGGGATGGCAAAGATCACCGTTGAAATCAGGCCCGGTACAACGCCAAGTCCGAAAAGGATCAAAGTCGGAATCAAATAGACGAAGGTCGGGATTGTCTGCATGAGATCTAGAATTGGACGCAATGCGGTATAAAGCCATGGCCGGTGTGCGGAGGCGATGCCGAGTGGTACGCCAATAATGACCGAAACAAGCGTTGCAGAGACAACGAGGGAGAGCGTTTCCATCGTCGCATCCCAATAGCCGAGATTGGCGATGAGCAACAACGCAAGAGCCGAGCCGATCACCAGCGAAATTGAGCGGTGAAGAAGATAAACAAGAACAGAAAAAATCAGAATGAAGAGTGTTGCTGGGATCGCTTGCAAAGCGGCGGTGACACTATCGATGCCGGTGCCCACAACCGTTGAGATTGCATCAAAGACTTCTTGCCCCTGATCGGTCAGTGTCGAAACCGCGCTTTCAATATAAGGGCCGAGCGGCAATTTTGATGCGGTGATCCACTCATCCATCAGCGCGTTGTTCCTGTTGTTATTTGTATATGCGTCATTATGTGTGTGACGCTTTACTTCGTTAGTCCGTCATTGCGAGGAGCAAAGCGACGAAGCAATCCAGTCCTTTCTTGAATTATCAACTGGATTGCTTCGCATGCGCTCGCAATGACGGTTCAGAAATCAAAGCCCCAAAGACGCCTTCACAGCGGGCAGTCCCGGCTTGCCGTCAAGCGTCGTCACGCCATCAAGCCATTTGTCGAGAATGGCCGGATTGGCTTTCAGCCATGCGGCGGCGGCTTTGTTCGCATCCTCTTTATCGAAGAGGATTTTGCCCATGATTTCATTTTCCATGGTCAATGTGAAAGTGAGGTTTGTGAGAAGCTTGCCGATATTCGGGCAGTCCTTCGAATAGCCTGCTCGTGTATTGGTATAAATAGTTGCGCCGCCAAGATTCGGGCCAAACACATCATCGCCGCCTTCAAGATATTTCATCTTGAATTTCGAATTCATCGGATGAGGTTCCCAACCGAGGAAGACAATGTCTTCGTTCTTTTTGGTTGCGCGTTCGACTTCGGCAAGCATGCCTTGTTCGCTCGATTCAGCAAGTTCAAAACCTTTAAGATCGAATTTGTTGTCTTTGACCATATCGAGGATCAGACGGTTGCCGTCATTGCCCGGTTCGATGCCGTAGATCTTGCCTGCAAGTTTATCTTTGAATTTTGCAATATCCGCGAAGGTTTTCAATCCGGCTGCATAAGTATATTCGGGAACCGCGAGTGTGTATTTCGCGCCTTCCAAATTCACACCCACAACTTCGATCTGCTTTTTGTCGAGATAGGGCTTACGATCAGCTTCCATCGTCGGCATCCAATTGCCCAGAAACACATCGATCTTTTTGTTTTTCATTGATGTGTAGGTCACGGGCACTGACAAAACTTCAGTCTTTGCCGTGTAGCCCAGGCCCTTCAGGACTTCTGAAGTCGCTGCTGTTGTCGCCGTGATGTCGGTCCAACCCACATCCGAGAAACGGACCGTTTTGCATGAGCCCGGGTCCTTTGCGATCGCGAGGGCCGGAACAGCCAAAGCTGCTACAGTTCCAAGAACAGCACCGAACACTCGTGAACGCATGACGTGTGAATGCATGATCAAATTCTCCCATATGTTTTGCGGGGTATATTGGTTGTTCCCCGGATCCGAGCCGACGAGTCCTTTTCCGGACCGCCAGTCTTCGTGTGCATAAAACAGTCTGGCAGAGTTTTTGTCACCCCCTTTCTGAAAGCCGACGCATAAACTCAACTTCCTGTCGCTTTCTGGCGGGGGTTGACCAGCGCGCGCCTGTTCTGTCGAAGTTGAAATTGTGATTAACAAATCGGGGAAGTGGAATGTCCCTTAGGGAAGCGGATTTCGTCATTGTCGGCGCGGGTTCGGCGGGCTGCGTTTTGGCCGATCGGCTGAGCGCCGATGGGTCACACCGCGTTGCCGTGCTTGAAGCCGGCGGCAGTGACCGTTCGATTTTCATCGAAATGCCGACCGCGCTTTCGATTCCCATGGGCATGGCGAAATATAGCTGGGGCTACCATACCGAGCCTGAGCCTTTTCTTGATGGTCGGGTCATGGATTTGCCGCGCGGCCGCGTGATTGGCGGCGGCTCGTCGGTCAACGGCATGGTCTATATCCGTGGAAATCCGCAGGATTATGACGGCTGGGAAGAGATGGGCGCGCAAGGTTGGGGCTATCGCCAGGTGCTTCCTTATTTCCGACGTGCCGAAACACGGGCCGAGGGGGGTGATGATTATCGTGGCGGTGACGGGCCACTGCACACCAGTTATGGCCCGATGAAAAACCCGCTTTATTCCATGTTTGTCAAAGCGGCCGAGCAAGCGGGTTATGCCGCAACCGATGATGTGAATGGTTATCGTCAAGAAGGCTTCGGCCGCATGGACCGAACAATCCATAAGGGCAAACGTTGGAGTGCGGCGTCCGCCTATTTGAAGCCCGCTCTGAAACGCACCAATCTTGAGCTTGTGACAGGAGCGCACGTGACGCGCATTCTGTTCGACGGGCGTCGTGCGGTTGGTGTTGAGTATCGTCGTGGCAATCAGATTGTCACCATTCATGCACGTCGCGCTGTGGTTCTTGCAGGCGGGCCGATTAACTCGCCGCAGCTTTTGAAACTTTCAGGCATTGGGCCAGCTGAAGAATTGCGCGCGCAAGGGATTTCGGTTTTGGCCGATCGCCCGGGTGTCGGTGAGAATTTGCAGGACCATCTTGAATTCTATTTTCAACAGGCTTGCACAAAACCTGTCACGCTTTATTCATGGATGAACCCGCTCGGTAAACTTCTTATTGGTGCGCGGTGGTTTTTCTTCAAAGATGGATTGGGTGCCACAAATCATTTTGAAAGCTGTGGGTTTATTCGCTCGCGCGCCGGTGTGCCTTATGCCGATATTCAATATCATTTTCTGCCTGCAGCCATTGCCTATGATGGCAGTGTGAAAGCAGAGGCGCATGGATTTCAAGTTCATGTTGGACCGATGCGTTCAAAAAGCCGAGGATGGGTGCGTTTACGCTCGCCTGACCCGCTTGATAAGCCGCGTGTGCTCTTCAATTATTTGAGCCATGAAGAAGATTGGATTGAAATGCGCGCTTGTGTTCGTTTGACGCGTGAAATTTTTGCGCAAGCCGCGTTTGACGAATATCGCGGTAAAGAACTTCAACCCGGCGCATCGGTTCAAAGCGATGATGCAATTGATGATTTTATCAAACGCAAGGTAGAAAGCGCCTATCATCCTTGCGGCACCTGCAAGATGGGGCGCGCTGATGATCCGATGGCGGTGGTTGATGCGGAGACAAAAGTGATCGGTGTTGACGGTTTGCATATAGTCGATACATCCATCATGCCGCGTGTGACTACAGGCAATCTCAATGCCCCGGCCATTATGATTGGCGAGAAGGCCTCGGACATGATCTTAGGCCGAACACCTTTGCCGGCCTCCAACGCGCCTTATTTCAAGCCTGATGATTGGCAGACCGCGCAACGGTGAAAATTTTTCACGTTTTTTATCGATTGAATTCAAGTAAAGAAGAAAAGGAATAACGAGGCTCAAGCGCCTTGCACGCATGCGCGTAATTTGTGGGGGGTATTTATGTCGGTCATCGAAGCGGGAAATGAGTTATCGCCACGTCGGGCGCGCGGCGGTGGTCGCGATGCACGGCAAAAGGCGCGTGGTGGTCCGGCGGCCCCAGCCTATATCAAACGCGTGATTCCGCCTTATGAAATGCTTGGCGAAGAAGGGCTCGTTGCGCTGGAAAATGAAGCGGATCGAATTCTTGAAGAGATCGGGTTTGAAATTCGCGGCGATGATGAAGCGATTGCGCTTTTCAAAAAGGCGGGCGCAAGCGTTGATGGTCAACGCATGCGTTTTCCGCGGGGGTTGATTCGTGCGATCATTCAAAAAACAACGCCACGTGAATTTGTACAACATGCACGTAACCCTTCACGCAATGTCGTGATCGGTGGAAGCAATACAGTGTTTTCCCCTGCTTATGGTTCGCCTTTTGTGACGGATATCGATAAAGGCCGTCGCTATGGCACGATCGAAGATTTTCAAAACTTCATCAAACTCGCTTATTCAACACCGTGGCTTCATCACTCCGGTGGAACTGTATGTGAGCCCGTCGATTTGCCCGTCAATAAACGCCATCTCGAAATGGTTTATTCGCATATAAAATATTCCGATAAAGCTTTTATGGGTTCTGTTACCACTGCGCCGCGCGCGGCGGAGTCGATTGAGCTTTGCCGTGTCTTGTTTGGCGAAGACTTCGTTGACAAAAATTGCGTTATTCTTGGCAATGTGAACACGAATTCACCTCTGGTTCTTGACGGTGAAGCCAGCCGCGTCATCCGCACTTACGCTGCGGCCAATCAAGCGGCCGTCTGTGTGCCCTTTATTTTGGGTGGCGCGATGGGTCCTGTCACAACGGCGGGCGCGCTCGCGCAATGTTTTGCCGAGGCGATGGTATGCGTGGCGCTTACGCAATTGGAGCGTCCCGGCGCGCCTGCGATTTTAGGTAATTTCTTATCATCCATGTCATTGAAATCCGGTGCGCCGACCTTCGGCACGCCCGAGCCAGCGCTTGGTTATTTCGCGATTGGTCAACTTGCGCGACGTTTGGGTGTACCGCTTCGCTGCGGCGGAAATCTTTGCGCTTCAAAGATTCCGGATGCACAAGCTGCTTATGAAAGCGCGAATTCAATGTGGCCGGCCTTTCTTTGCGGCGCGCATTTTATTCTTCATGCGGCAGGGTGGGCTGAAGGTGCGCTCTCCATGTCTTATGAAAAATTCATTATGGATGCCGAGCAATGCGGCGCCTACCATGTGATCGCGGGCAGCTTGTCGACGGATGAAAATGCATTGGCACATGATGCGTTTCAAGAAGTTGACCCCGGTAAACATTTTTTGGGTTCGGCGCATACGATGCGGAATTATGAAACCGCGTTTTATGATTTTGAATCGTCCGACAATAACTCATTCGAGCAATGGCAGGATGAGGGCTCGCTCGATATCCAAATCCGCGCCAATCGCAAATGGAAAAGAATTCTCGCCGACTATCAGGCGCCACCGCTCGATCCGGCGAAAGATGAAGAATTGCGCGCCGTTATCGACGCGAAAAAGGCGGCTGTTCCAGACGCCTGGTACTAAAGCGTTCTTCCCCTCAGCCAAAAGGCGGTAGGGCCTCGTCATTGAAACTCTCAGGAAGCAGGGTTAGGAAGGGAACAGCGACTTCAGGAGCGCCCTATGCCATCCGACATCTATGATCTCGATCTCCCGAAAAACTCGGCCAATTATAGGCCCTTGACGCCTTTGACCTTTTTGGAGCGGGCGGCTGATGTTTATCCGGATCATATCGCGATCATTCATGGCGCGTTGCGTCGTACCTATCGCGACTTTCACGCGCGCTCGAAAAAATTGGCGTCCGCTCTCGCCAAGCGCGGCATCGGGCGGGGCGATACGGTCGCGGTTCTGCTCGCCAATACGCCCGCGATGCTTGAATGTCATTACGGTGTGCCGATGACGGGCGCGGTCTTGAACACATTGAACACGCGGCTTGATGCGGCGATCATTTCGTTCTCGCTTGATCATGGTGAAGCGAAGGTTGTGATCGTTGATCGCGAATTTTCAAAAATTATGAAGGCTGCGCTTCAAACCTGTAAAGCCAAGCCGCTTGTGATTGATTATGATGATCCGGAATATCAAGGCGAGGGCGAACGCATTGGTTCGCTTGAGTATGAAGACTTCATTGCTCAAGGAACATCGGATTATCAACGCGTGGCTCCAGGCGATGAGTGGGATGCGATCTCGTTAAACTACACATCGGGAACGACAGGTAATCCGAAAGGCGTTGTCTATCATCATCGCGGCGCGCATCTCCTGGCGGAAGGCAATGTGCTCACCTGCGGCATGGCGAAACATCCTGTCTATCTTTGGACGCTGCCGATGTTTCATTGCAATGGCTGGTGTTTTCCCTGGTCGATTTCGGTCGCGGTTGGCACGCATGTGTGTTTGCGGCAAGTGCGCGCGAAGCTGATGTATGATGCGATTGCCACGCATAAAGTCACGCATCTATGCGGTGCGCCGATCGTCATGTCGACTTTGCTCAATGCACCTGAGGATGAAAAGAAACCTCTGCCGCATGTCGTTGAATTTTTCACCGCTGCGGCACCGCCGCCAGAGGCTGTGCTTGCCGGTATGAAGGCTGCAGGTTTTAACGTCACTCATCTTTATGGTTTAACGGAAACCTATGGCCCTGCCGTTGTGAATGATTGGCATGAGTCATGGGATGATCTTGAGCCTGTCGCGCAAGCGGCCAAAAAAGCGCGTCAAGGCGTACGCTATGGCGCGCTTGAAGATCTCGATGTGATGGATCCTGAAACCATGGCCCCCGTGCAACGTAATGGCGAAGCGATGGGTGAAGTCATGTTTGCGGGCAATGTTGTGATGAAGGGCTATCTTAAAAACAAGAAAGCCACTGAAGATGCTTTCAAAGGCGGCTATTTCCACTCCGGCGATCTCGGTGTGCGTCATGCGGATGGCTATATTCAATTAAAAGACCGCTCGAAGGACATCATCATTTCAGGGGGCGAAAATATCTCTTCAATTGAAGTGGAAGACGCGCTCTTCAAACATCCTGCGGTGCAAGCGGCCGCTGTTGTGGCGAAGCCCGACGAGAAATGGGGTGAAACGCCTTGCGCCTTTGTGGAGTTAAAACCCGGCAAAACGGCCACGGCCGACGAATTGATCGCGTGGTGTAAGACGCATCTCGCCTCCTACAAATGCCCGCGCCACATCGTGTTCACGGAATTGCCGAAAACATCAACGGGCAAGATTCAGAAATTTGTGCTTAGAGATCGCGCGAAAGAATCTTGAAGGTCTTAATCGTCAAGACCGGAGAGACGTTTCGCAATTTCTTCGATGCGACTGGCGGCGCTGGCAATCGCTGTTGCCACTTCCGCTTCGGTTTTATTCGCCGCCATATCCAGCGTCGCGCGGCTTTCTTTTAAGTAAGCGATTTCATTTTCAAGCGTGGAGATACGCGTTTTCATTTCTTCGCGATCATCCATAAATGTGATCGCTGCCATCACGGTTAGACGACTGTCGCCGATTTCGCCAAAGGCATCGCGCATTTCATTGATTTTGCGATCAAGTTCGGCAGCCAATTTGATGAGATGCGCTTCCTGCCCATCATTGCAGGCGATGCGATAAGTTTTATCTGCGACGCTGACGGTGACTTGCCCCATGCCTCAGCTCCTCGGTGTGAGGTCAGAGAGGACTTCACGCACGGTGGTTGTCGCGCGTTCGACGCGTCGCGCCAACTCACCCGTTACCGCATCGAGGCGCGTTGCTTTTGCCAAAGCCGCATCAAGATCGCCCGCAAGTTTTGCGCGCTCGTCTTGCATCAAAGCCAGTTCTTTTTTCATGAGATCCAGCGTGCGATCATCTTCGGCGCGCCGCGCCACCACACTCTCAAGCGTCGTCACCGCCTGACGCAATTGCGCCAGCGCTTGGGTAATCGCCGGAGAGATGGCCTTGGCCATGCGGAACAACCCCGAGTGCAACGCGACATTCCGGCGCTCCGGATCCGCTCACAAGCGAATCCGTGCGACGATTCAGTATCTTGTCCTCAAAACCTGATGTGCGGAGCAAAGCCGAGCCGCTTTTCGCACTTATCCACCGCTTTTCGGCGGATTTAGTAGGTCGCGTCGGGCATCGAGGCCTTTTTGCGCTCGATATAGTCACGCAGCGCCTCGTCTACGCCCGGATCGATTGCGGGGGCCTCATATTCGGCAAGCATCCGTTTGAAGATGCCATTGGCGCGTTGGGCTGCATCCTTGCGGCCTTCCGCGTCCCATTGTTCAAACGAGTTATTGTCTGCGACGCTTGAGCGGTAGAAAGCCGTTTCGAAATTCGCTTGCGTATGCGCCGAGCCTAAGAAATGGCCGCCCGGTGCAACTTCACGAAACGCATCCATCGCTTGACCGTTTTCGCTCATGTCGATGCCCTTTGCGAGCACATGAAGCCCACCCAATTGATCGCAATCCATGATGAATTTTTCATAAGAGGAAGCGAGACCGCCTTCCATCCATCCTGCTGCATGCAACACGAAATTTGTGCCTGCGAGTAAAGTCGGCATCAGCGTGTTGGTGCTTTCATAAGCGGCTTGAGCGTCGGGTAACTTTGAACCGCAAAGCGAACCACCCGTGCGGAACGGCATTTTCATTCGGCGTGCAAGTTGCGCAGCCCCAAAGATGGCGAGCGAACCTTCCGGCGTGCCGAATGTCGGTGCGCCCGATTGCATCGAAAGCGTTGATACGAATGTGCCGAAGATCACCGGCGCGCCGGGGCGTACAAGTTGCACGAACGAAGTGCCAGCCCACACTTCAGCAAGCACTTGCGTAAGTGTGCCGGCGAGTGTGACGGGGCTCATGGCGCCTGAGAGAATGAAAGGCGTGATGATGCAGGCTTGATTATTGCGCGCATAGACTTCGGCCGCGCCGAGCATCGTATTGTCCCACACCATCGGCGAATTCGCATTGATAAGACTTGTGAGAACCGTATTCTGATCGATGAACTCTTCGCCAAACATGATTTTGGCAAGATTGACCGTATCTTGTGCGCGATCGGGATGCGTGACCGAGCCCATATAGGCTTTGTCGGAATAGCGCATATGCGCGTAAACCATTTCGAGATGGCGCTTGTTGACCGGCAGATCGACGGGCTCGCAAACCGTGCCGCCTGAATGATGCATATGTGGCGACATATAAGCGAGCTTCACGAAATTCTGAAAATCTTCAATCGTGCCATAGCGGCGACCATTGTCGAGATCATGCACGAAAGGTGAACCATAGACGGGCGCGAAGACAGTATTCTTGCCGCCGATCTCAACGCTGCGCGCGGGATTTCGTGCATGTTGTGTGTAATGTGAGGGAACTGTCGCGATGAGTTTCTTCGCAAGGCCACGCGGAAAGCGAACGCGTTCGCCTTTGATATCACAACCGGCATCTTTCAAGAGCTTCAGCGCATTCGGATAATCGCGGAATTCAATGCCGACTTCTTCAAGAAGTGTTTCGGCATTGTGCTCGATGATCTGCATCGCTTCCTCGGAGAGGAATTCAACGATCGGGCTCTGGCGCGTGATATAGGGAATGGAGGCTCCGCCGCGTGATGCGCGCGCCGCGCGCCGCGCGTCCCGACCACGACGACCGGTATCTGAATGTTGATCCTGCGCCAGATTCGACATGATAACCTCCGCGTTGGGGGAAGGGGCATTTGCCGCCCGAAGTTCCCTTTTTATAGTGATAATGCCGTCAAACCCTGGCGACTGCCCCATTCGCGCCATTTCTTGTCGCAAGCCGTCATATCCGATGAGTCCTGCTCATCAGATTCATGAGGCAAAGAGGGGAGTGACGGAAAGAGGGCATTCTTGACGGCGACAGGATATCGAGCGTCGAAATGCGGTAAGACGGGCGCGTGACCCTCAGAAAAACTGTAAAAGAAGCCTGGAAGCTGCGCTAAGACGGCGAAGCTCGTTAAGGGCAAGCGAAGAGGAGCGGTGGGACATGAAAACGACAGCGCGTGTTGTGGTCATTGGCGGAGGCGTTGTCGGGGTCGGAACGCTCTATCATCTTGCAAAAAAAGGCTGGTCGGATGTCGTTCTGATCGAGCGAAAAGAATTGACGTCGGGCTCCACTTGGCATGCCGCCGGATTGTTGCCGCTCTTCAACCTTTCTTATTCGGTGGGCCAGCTCCATAAATATTCAGTCAATCTTTATGGCAGCTTGGAAGCGGAAACGGGTCAGCCGGTCGGCTTCAAGAAAGTTTCAAATATTCGTCTCGCGCGCACCAAAACGCGTTGGGATGAATTCATGTATTATGCGGGTGTTGCAGAAACGATTGGTGTCAAAGTCAACAAGCTGACACCACAGCAAGTGAAAGAGATTTGGCCGCTCTGCAATACAGAAGGTCTCTTGGGCGCGATCCAGCATCCGGATGACGGCTATATTCAGCCTGCCGATTTGACTCAAGCTTTCGCTAAAGGCGCGCGTAACCGCGGCGCTGAAATCTATCGCAACACAACAGTCATCGCGATTGAGCGCACGACATCGGGCGAGTGGCTTGTCAAAACAGACAAAGGCGACATTCAGTGCGAGCACATTGTTTCTGCGTCGGGCAATTTCGCGCGCCAGACCGGCAAAATGCTTGGACTCGATATTCCGGTGATCCCTGTCGAGCATCAATATATCGTAACAGAACCGCATCCGGCTGTTCAGGAACGTCACGCCAAAGGCCTGCCGGAAATGGGCGTGCTGCGCGAAGCGGATTCATCTTGGTATCTGCGTGAAGAAGCCGGTGGCTTCATTCTCGGCCCTTATGAAAAAGGCGCACCGGTTTGCTATGTCGACGGTCCGCACAAAGATTCAGAATATGAACTCTTCCAGGAAGATCTTGATCGTCTCGCGCCGCATATCGAAGCCGCGATTGTGCGCGTTCCGGCCTTCGGCGAAGTCGGCATCAAGAAAGTGTATAATGGTGCGATTGCTTACACGCCCGATGGTAACCCGATTGTCGGCCCCGCATGGGATCTGCCGAATGTCTGGCTCAATGAAGGTCACAGCTTCGGTGTCACCGCAGCGGGCGGCGCAGGCTGGCAGCTTGCGGAATGGATTGTTGATGGCGAACCGACTGTCGATTTGATGGGCGTCGATCCACGTCGTTATGGGTCTTATGCGGGTCGTGGCTATCTCAAGCAAAAGAATGAAGAAGCCTATGCCAATGTCTTCACACCGCATTATCCGGATGAAGAACGCGTCGCTGCGCGGCCTCTGCGTCAGACGCCTTGCTATGATCGCATGAAAGCACTCGGCGCCGTGTTTGGATCTGTTTATGGCTGGGAACGTCCGAACTGGTTTGCGCCAGCGGGCTATGAAGTACCGGCGTCCGAACTCAATGTTGATGATGTTCTCACCAATGAGAACCATGCGCCACCGGCGGATGATGGCAAGGTCAAAGAAAAATGGAGCTTCCGCCGGTCGAATTATTTCCCCTTTGTTGGCGATGAAGTGAAGAATGTCACAAATGGTGTGGGCCTGCAGGATATGTCGGCCTTCGCAAAATGTATTGTTTCTGGTCCCGGTGCGCGCGCATGGCTTGATTCAATCTTTGCCAATCGCATTCCAAAACAACGTGGTCGTATTGCGCTTTGTCATTTGCTGACGTCGCGTGGCGGTGTACGTGCAGAATTCACGCTTTATGAAAGCGCGCCCGATACGTTCTATCTCGTCTCGGCCGGTGCACTCGAGCGCCATGATCATGATACGCTCAAGAAACTTCTGCCGAAAGATGGCAGCGTGCGCTTCACACCGATCACGACGTCTTATGGCGTGCTTGTGCTCGCAGGGCCAAAGTCACGCGAAGTGCTGCAGTCCTTGACCGACACAGATATGTCGAATGAAGCCTTCCCATGGCTTACGGGTCAACGCATTTCAGTTGGCGCCGTGCATTGCGACGTGTTGCGCGTGAACTTCATCGGTGAATTGGGTTATGAATTCCATCATCCGATTGAAATGCAGAATTATCTTTTTGATCTTCTGATGAAAGCCGGCGCAAAATTCGGAATCAAGCCTTTCGGTATCCGCGCGATGATGTCGATGGCGATTGAAAAATCCTATCGCCTTGTGGGTCGTGAATTATCGATTGAGTATTCGGCATTTGAATCGGGCTTGCAGCGTTTCGTGCATCCGAACAAAGGACAATTCCTCGGTCGCGACGCTTTGGTGGCTTGGCAGCAAAAAGGCTTCGCCAATCATTTTGTCACGCTTGAAGTGCACGGCATTGAAGATGTGGATGCGCGCGGTTCCGAGCCGATCCATAAAGGCGGTAAGCTGATCGGTCGCTGCACGTCGGGCGGTTTTGGTTGGCGGCTTGGCAAGTCCTTGGCGCTTGCCATGGTGGCGCCCGAACATGCCGCAAACGGTACCGAGATGGAGGTAACGATCTTGGGTAAAGCCTATCGGGCAACCGTGATCGCCGAGTCCCCCTTCGATCCGGACAATGCCCGGCTGCGGGCCTGATCAAGCGTCGCATTGGTTGCGGTTTAAGGCGTTCTTGGTGAGTGCGACGGGGGTTCCTGTCGCAATCAGGGGAGGGAACGTCCCAATTCCGACAGCGATCTCGACTTGGGCCTCCTATTCGGTCTAGAAGGGAAACGCATAACCGACCTTCTCGAAGGATAAAGACCAATGGCCGACGGCGATCTCGATCTTAATACGCTCAGCGACGACGAACTTGTCGAACAGATGCATGACGACCTTTATGATGGTCTCGGCGAAGAAATTGTCGACGGCGTCCATATCCTTTTGAAGCGCAGTTGGACCCCTTACGACATTCTGACGAAAGCGCTCGTCGAAGGCATGCGGATCGTTGGCGTTGATTTCCGTGATGGCATTCTCTTCGTTCCGGAAGTGTTGATGTCGGCGAATGCCATGAAAGCAGGCATGCAAGTGCTTCGTCCTTTGCTTGCTGAAACCGGTGCGCCGAAGGTCGGCAAAATGGTTATTGGCACCGTTAAAGGTGACATTCACGACATCGGCAAAAATCTTGTGTGCATGATGATGGAAGGTGCGGGCTTCGAAGTGATCGATCTCGGCATCAATAATCCGGTTGAGAAATACATCGAGGCGCTTGAAGAACATAAGCCGGACATTCTCGGTATGTCGGCGCTGCTCACCACAACAATGCCTTATATGAAAGTTGTCATCGACACGCTCAAAGAAAAGGGCATGCGCAATGACTATCTCGTGCTCGTTGGTGGTGCACCGTTGAACGAAGCCTTTGCGGAAGCTGTCGGGGCAGACGCTTATTGCCGTGACGCGGCGGTTGCGGTTGAAACCGCAAAATCGCTTCTGTCGCAACGCACGATACGGGCGTGATCAAGGCCGCGGGCAAAACACTCGTTATTGCCTGCGGTGCTCTCGCGCGTGAGTTGATCGACGCGAAGACGCTCAACAAACTCGATCATCTCGACATCACGTGCCTGCCCGCGATCTGGCACAATCGGCCTGAAAAAATTCCGGACGGCGTACGCAAGAAAATCCGCAAAGCGCGCGCTGATGGCTATGCCAACATCCTCTGCCTTTATGGCGATTGCGGCACCGGCGGTCTTCTCGACAAAGTTCTCGAAGAGGAAGGCGTGACGCGTATTGAAGGCGATCATTGCTACGCCTTTTATTCAAAACCTGGTGATTTCGATAAATTGATGGAAGAAGAAATAGGGTCTTTCTTTTTGACCGATTATCTCGTTCGGCATTTCGACCGGCTGATCATTCAGGGACTCGGACTCGATCGTTACCCGCAATTGATGAAAGATATTTTCGGCCATTATAAACGCGTTGTGTATCTTGCGCAGATCCCCGATCCGGCTTCGGAAAAGAAAGCGCGCAAAGCCGCTGAACGTTTGGGCCTCGCCTTTGAAATGCGCGTGACCGGACTTGGCGGATTGGAGACATTTGTCACCGGAAACGGTCGCATCCACGCGCGGGGCTCTGCCGTATAAATTCCCGAAAATACGGAGGGTTTTGAGCCATGGCTCAACTGATCATCGTTTATTGGCGCGACATGCCCGCGCAAGTCATCGTCAAGCAAGGGCGCTCCAGCGCTAAGCGCGAATTGCCTGAACGTTTTGTCACCGCCATTGATGCGGCGGCGATGAAAGCGGGCGCGCAATCAACCGATGCCTATCTTGCCGATTGGCGTCGCGCGGATCCGGTTGATGTCAGCGATGACCTCGAAGCGGAAGCCGCAGCATGGGCGGCAAAACTCGAATCCGATTATCCGAATGAGCGGCTTGCCGCATTGGCAAAAAATCAAGGTTACGAGGAGACGAAATAATGTCGCGCGTTCCTTTTGCTTTTGAAGCCTCAACCAAACCGCCGCGTGACGGCAAAAAATTTGCACTCCGCTTTTGGGCCAATCGTCATGCACGATTGATGGAACTCACCTATTCAGTTGTTGAATCGACGTTGCGCGGTCTCGCCCCTCTTTTCAAACTCATCGGTTATGAGCGCATGGAAAAGCCGATGGTGGTTGTTGAGAAGACGATCAAAAGCGCGCTCTTTGATTGCCGCATGTGTGGCCAATGCATTCTCTCTTCCACCGGCATGTCTTGCCCAATGAATTGCCCGAAAAATTTGCGCAATGGGCCGTGCGGCGGTGTGCGCGCGAATGGCCATTGCGAAGTCTATGCCGAGATGCCCTGTGTGTGGGTGAAGGGTTGGGAAGGCAGTCGTCTAATGAAAGAGGGCGACAAGATCATGGATGTGCAAAAGCCGATTGATCATCGCTTGAAAGGCCGCTCCTCATGGCTTGCCGTCTCTCAAGGCGCGCATGAGTGATATCGTTTAAGGACAAGTAACAATGACGCCTCCTATTCCTTCAACCGATCTCGGCCCAACGCCTGCGGCACCACTTCCCGAATTGCCGGGTCACACGTCGCGTGGTCGTTTGGAGCGCGTGTTGCGTCGTGGTGAATTTGCGATCACCGCAGAACTCAATCCGCCCGACAGCGCTAATCCTGACGATGTCTATGAGCGCGTCAAACATTTCGATGGTTTCGTTGATGGTGTGAATGCGACCGATGGTTCGGGCGCGAATTGCCATATGTCGAGCGTTGCGATTTGCGCGCTGCTGACACGTGTTGGCTATTCACCGATCCTTCAAATCTCTTGTCGCGATTACAACCGCATTGCCATTCAAGGCAATGTGCTTGGTGCGGCGGCGCTTGGCGTATGCAATGTGCTGGCGCTTACAGGTGACGGCGTGCAATCTGGGGATCACCCGGAAGCGAAACCTGTGTTTGATCTTGATTCAACGTCGCTTCTCTCGGTCATCAAAACCATGCGTGATGAGAGAACCTTTCTCTCCGGCCGCAAAATCACCGATCCGCCGCGTTTGTTTTTAGGCGCAGCTGAAAATCCTTTTGCGCCGCCTTATGACTGGCGGCCTTTGCGTTTAGCGAAAAAAATTGCAGCCGGTGCGCAATATATTCAAACCCAATATTGCTATGATGTTCCGCTGCTAAAACAATTCATGACCAAGGTTCGCGATATGGGCCTTGATGAGAAATGCTATATTCTTGTTGGTGTGGGTCCGTTGCCGTCGGCTAAGACCGCGCGTTGGATGCGCAGCAATGTTGCGGGTGTGCATATTCCAGATGAAGTGATCAGGCGCATTGAAGGTGCTGAAAATCAAAAGGCCGAGGGCATCAAGCTCTGTATCGATCTCATTCAGGAAATTTCCGAAATCAAAGGCGTCGCCGGTGTTCACATCATGGCCTATCGCCAAGAGGAAAGCGTCGGCCATATTGTGACGGAATCGGGCGTGCTGAAGGGCCGCCAGCCCTTCCGGCGCGCTTTTGCCACACCGGCCGATAGCGAGATGCCGCCTTCCACTGTCGCAATGTGACAAGACTCGCGGCTGGAATGACGCTATCAGACCAAAGAGTTTTCCAATAACGCCTGTTTTTTATATCTGCCCTTCGAGGCTCCTTGAGGATTTCCGATGACCGATACCGTTCTCTCTTCGCACAAAAAAGAAGTCGTGATCGGCTTCGAGCGCCGCTTCGTTATGATTGGCGAACGCATCAATCCGACAGGCCGCAAATTGCTTGCTGCCGAAATGGCCGCCGGTGATTACACACGCGTTGTCGCCGACGCGCTGGCGCAAGTAGAAGCGGGCGCGCAGATGCTCGACGTGAATGCCGGCATCCCGCTTGCCGATGAACCCGCGATCCTCGCTGAAGCGATCAAGCGCGTGCAAGATGTTACCGATGTACCGCTCTCAATCGATAGCTCGATTGTTGCGGCCCTTGAAAGTGGCCTTGCGGTTTACAAAGGCAAAGCACTTGTGAATTCGGTGACGGGCGAAGAAGAGCGTCTTGAATCAGTTCTGCCGCTTGTCAAAAAATATGGTGCGGCTGTTGTCGCCATCTCGAATGACGAGACAGGCATTTCGGAAGATCCCGATGTGCGTTTTGAAGTCGCGAAGAAGATTGTGCAACGCGCGGCGGATTACGGCATTCCGAAAGAAGATGTGGTTGTTGATCCACTCGTGATGCCGGTCGGTGCGTTGAATGATGCGGGTCGCAAGCTGTTGCATCTCCTTCGTCGTTTGCGTGAAGAATTGAAAGTGAACACGACTTGCGGTGCATCGAACTTCTCATTCGGCTTGCCGAACCGTCGCGGTCTTGCCGCTGCCTTTATGCCGATGGCGATAGGTGCCGGCATGACGTCGGCGATCATGAACCCGCTCCATGCCGAAGACATTCAAGCCATTCTCGGTGCGGATGTGATGATGGGTCACGATCCGAATTGCGGCAATTGGATCCGCAAATATCGCGAACCCGCGCCGGAAGGTGCAGAGGGGGCAGCTGGAGATCGTCGCGGCCGTGAAGGCCGTCGTCGCAATCGCGAGTAAATCATGTCGACACATCGAATCGTTTTCACACCTTCGGGCAAGCGCGGCGATTTTGCTGAGGGCACTTCGGTGCTTGAAGCGGCGCGTTCACTCGGTGTGGATGTCGATAGTGTGTGCGGTGGTCGCGGCATTTGCGGCCGTTGCCAAATTCTTGTCGCGGAAGGCGATTTCGCCAAGCACGGCATTAGTTCAGCCGAAAATCATTTGACAGAATGGAATCAAGTCGAAGAGCGTTACGCCAATAAGCGTGGCGCGCTCGGCGCGCATCGTCGCTTGGGCTGTCAGGCAAAACTCTGCGGCGATGTGGTCATTGATGTGCCACCTGAGAGCCAGGTGCATCGCCAAGTCGTGCGCAAAAGCGCTGACACGCGACAAATCGCGCTTGAGCCCGTCGTGCGTTTGCATTTCATCGAAGTGGCAGAGCCGAACATCGATGAACCTTCATCCGACTTCACACGCCTCTGCGAAGCGTTGAAGGCGCAATGGAATATCGAGGCTTCTATGCCTGATTTGCGTGTGCTGAACACGCTGCAAAAGACATTGCGCGCGGGTGAATGGAAGGTGACCGTCGCCGTGCGCAAAGGCCGCGATATCGTAGGCATTTATCCGGGCCTTGTTGAAACGGCTTACGGTGTTGCCGTTGACGTGGGCTCAACAACAATCGCCGCGCATCTTTCGGATCTTTACACAGGTGAGACTTTGGCCTCTGCAGGTCTCATGAACCCGCAGATCCGCTTCGGCGAAGATCTGATGAGCCGCGTCTCCTATGTGATGATGAATCCAGGTGGCGAGAATGAGATGACCGACGCCGTACGCGCGGCGCTCAATGATCTCGTCGGCGAAGTTGTCAAAGAAGCAAAGATCACCCGCGAACGCGTCGTTGAAATGACCGTTGTCGGCAATCCAATCATGCATCATTTGTTCTTAGGCCTTGATCCGACCGAGCTTGGCGGCGCGCCTTTCGCGCTGACACTTGATAAAGGTCAAGATGTAAAGGCGCGCGAAGTCGGCCTCACCATCGCGCCGGGTGCGTATGTGTATTTATTGCCCTGCATCGCTGGCCATGTGGGCGCGGATACGGCGGGTGTTGTGCTCTCCGAAGCACCGCATATGAACGACGACATCACCTTGCTTGTTGATGTCGGCACCAATGCCGAAATCGTGCTCGGGAACAAAAAGCGTTTGCTCGCATGTTCATCGCCCACAGGTCCTGCTTTTGAAGGCGCGCAGCTCTCATCCGGTCAGCGAGCGGCACCGGGCGCGATTGAGCGCGTGCGCATCGATCCCGTCACGCTTGAACCGAAGTTCAAAATCATTGGCTCAAATCTTTGGTCGAACGAAGAAGGCTTTGCTGAAGAAGCCGCGAAGACTGGCGTCAACGGCATTTGCGGCTCCGGCATTATTGAAGCCATCGCTGAAATGTATCTCGCAGGTGTCATCACGCAGGACGGCGTGATTGATGGCGATCTGCAATCGCGCACGTCCCGAATCCTGCCTGAAGGCCGCACCTTCACCTATTTGCTGCATGATGGCGAGCCGCGCATCACGATCACGCAAGCGGATGTCCGTGCGATCCAACTCGGCAAGGCGGCGCTTTATGCAGGCGTGAAATTGCTGCTCGATCATTATGGCGTTGATCATGTCGAGCGGATCACGCTGGCAGGCGCCTTTGGCAGTCATATTGATGTGAAATATGCGATGGTCTTGGGCCTCATTCCCGATTGCAATCTCGAGAAAGTCGGCTCTGCAGGCAATGCTGCAGGCACAGGCGCGCGCATTGCGCTGCTCAATCTCAACGCGCGCGATGAAATTGAAAAGACGGTTGGCAAAATCGAAAAGATCGAAACGGCGATGGAACCGAAATTCCAGACGCATTTTGTGAGCGCGATGGCGATCCCGAACAAGGTCGATGATTTCGTCAATCTTGCAAAGGTTGTGACATTCCCGCCGAAAAAAGAGATCACGCAAGCCGCGGAAGGCGAAGGCGGTCGTCGTCGGCGGCGTGGTTAAGTAGAAGTGTGCCCTTCTCTTTAGAGGGGGGATTTTTTGAGTTACGCGGTCCCAATTCACATCGGGGAAGACGAGTTGTCATGATCAGCGTTTTCGATCTCTTTAAAGTGGGCATCGGTCCATCAAGCTCGCATACAGTCGGGCCGATGGTTGCCGCACATCGTTTTGTAGCGCTTGTGAATGAAACGCTTGGTCTTGGTCGTGTGGGTCGCATTAAGACGGAACTTTTTGGTTCGCTCGCTTGGACCGCAAAAGGGCATGGCACGGAAACCGCGATTCTCTTGGGGCTTTCCGGCTATCTTCCGGCTGAAGTTGATCCTGATCAGGTTGAGGACATCATCGCCTCCATCACGCGCAACGGCTCGCTTGAATTGGGCGGTGCGCGCGCCATTCCCTTCACAGTGGATGATGATCTGATTGCGAATAAAAAAGAATTGATGAAGCGTCATTCGAATGCACTGCGCTTTACCGCTTACGGCGCAGAAGGCGCGATGCTTCTCGAAAAAGCCTATTATTCGATTGGTGGTGGCTTTGTCGTGACCGATGAAGAAGAGGCGGCTGGAGGCGCAAGCGGCCCCGCTCTGCCTTATCCATTTACGAATGTCTCTGAGCTTCTGTCGCTTTGCAAAACAACGGGCAAAAATTTTGCACAGATACAACGCGATAATGAACGCGTCATGCATGATGATGCCGAGATCAATGCGCGGCTTGATCGCATCCGTGAAGTCATGTTCGCCTGTATTGATCGCGGGTGCCGACAAGAAGGCATTTTGCCGGGCGGTCTCAAAGTGAAGCGCCGTGCCAAGTCGATTGCCCAACAGCTTGAAGCCGCAAAAAGCGCCAATCAACGCCCCGCGCATGAGATCATGGATTATGTGTCGCTTTATGCAATTGCGGTGAATGAAGAAAATGCTGCCGGGGGCCGCGTTGTCACGGCACCGACAAATGGCGCAGCCGGAATCATTCCTGCGGTGTTGCGCTACGCCAAAGATTTTTGTCCCGAGTACTCGCTCGAAGCGTCACGCGATTATCTCTTAACCGCTGCTGCTGTGGGTTCGCTTATCAAACAAAACGCCTCGATTTCAGGCGCGGAAGTCGGATGCCAAGGTGAGGTGGGTTCAGCCTCCGCGATGGCTGCCGGCGGTTTGTGCGCTTTGCTCGGTGGTACACCGGAGCAAGTTGAAAACGCCGCTGAAATCGCGCTGGAACATCATCTCGGCATGACATGCGATCCCATTGGGGGTCTCGTGCAAATTCCCTGCATTGAGCGCAACGCCTTTGGGGCTAATAAAGCGATTGTGGCTGCGTCACTGTCACTGCGTGGCGATGGCACGCATCGTGTGTCCCTTGATGAAGTGATCGAAACCATGCGGCAAACGGGCATTGATATGCTCGTCAAATATAAAGAAACCGCACAAGGCGGTTTGGCCGTTAACGTCGCGGATTGCTGAGCGCGTTTAAGCGTCAAAACTAAACGGCGACACGCCGCGAATGCTTTCATCGACGCGCAGTTTGCGTGTGATGGGCGGGGCCGCGCGTTGCGCGCAGTTTTCGCGTTCGCAAAGCCTGCAATTCACGCCGATGGGCGTTGCGGGTGCGGCTTTCAGATCAAACTTGCGCGCATAGATCAAGCGCGACGCATATTTCAATTCGCATCCAAGCCCGATCGCGAATTGTCCTTCGGCTTCGCCATAGGCAGAGGCGGCACGACGCACGGTGCGCGCAATTGAAAACCATTTCGCACCATCGGGCAATTCAACAATCTCGGTCATAAAGGCGCCGGGGCTTGAGAAGGTTTCATGCAAGCTCCAGAGCGGGCATGTGCCGCCGAAGCGTGAAAACGGAAAATTGCCTGCTGCAAAACGCTTCGACACATTGCCCGCATTATCAATGCGAATGAGAAAGAAAGGCACACCGCGCGCATTGGTGCGATTTAATGTTGTTAAGCGATGCGCCACTTGTTCAAAGCTCGCTTGAAAGCGCGCACCGAGCACGTCGATGTCGTAATTCAAGGCTTCTGCTGCATCGAGAAACTTCTGATAGGGCATCATCAAAGCGGCGGCCGCATAATTAGCAAGGCTTACACGCAAAAGGGCTTTGGCGGGGCTTTGTTCAGGCTCTAACCGCGTGGCAATCGCATCAATTGTATCGCGCCATTCAATCAAAGCGAGCTGATAGGCCGTTTGAAAAGCGCGTCCGTGAATATCAACGAGTTCAGAAAGCATAAGTCTGCGTCGATGATGATCAAAGCGACGAAGGGATGACGGCATCACATCGACAGGTAACACTTGCACACGAATGCCATGCATCTCTTTCAAACGCGCGACGAGAGCCGGAAGGAGATCGCTTCCTGATTTTGCAATGTCATCGGCAAGCGACTCTGCGCGCGCTTCGAGTTCGGGAAAATGATTGGTCGCGGATTGAATGAGATCGCGCACGCGATCAACCGGATTATTACTTGAAACCGCCTCACTTCGTTCATCATCTGCAAGGCCGCTCGCGGCGCCGCCGCCTTCTTTTAAATCGCGATAAGCGACATAGAGCCTTTGCACAGCATCAGCGACAGAAGGCGCAATATCTGCAAATTCGCGCAATTCATCGCGCGCCACGGGGGCAGCGCGAAAGAGCGGATCGGCAAACATCTCATCAAGCTCGCTTTGCAGCCGCGCTTCCTCTTCGCGCGCAAAGCCACGCGGATCGACATTGAAGGCTTCGGCCAAGCGGATGAGCACTTGCGCGGTCACAGGGCGCTGGTTGCGCTCCATCAAATTGAGATAGCTCGCCGAAATGCCGAGTTCTGCCGCCATGCCCGCTTGCGAAAGGCCAAGCTCACGCCGGAGTCGCCGCACGCGGGCTCCCGCAAGAATTTTTCGTCCAGCTTCCGTTGCCATATTTACCCGCTCTGCTTTGGACGGCTTTGTAAATTTCAACAATGTTACAAAAATTTACAATATAACAAATTTACAATTGTTAATTTTATACCGCTTTACCTTTCTGGTCAATTGTCTGTCTGGTGCGGCGCACAATCCTTGTTTTATTGAGATTTACAGAGCTGATCCGGAATTCACTGCACCATAAGTCGTTCGGACGAGGCTTTGTAAAGACCTGTTAAAATTGACACGAAAAGGAAGACTCCGATGAGCAAGCCGACTTTTGAAAGCCTCGTGCCGAATGCGCCTCAAGGCCGTTTCGACGGTATCAAGCGCCCTTATTCGGTCGAAGAGGTCGTAAGGCTTCGGGGCTCTTTCCCCATTGCGCAGACGCTTGCCGAGCGCGGCGCGAACAAGCTTTGGGAACTCTTGAAGAGCGAGCCCTATATCAATGCGCTTGGTGCTGTGACCGGCAATCAAGCCATGCAAATGGCGCGCGCCGGGTTGAAAGCGATCTATCTCTCCGGCTGGCAGGTGGCGGCTGACGCCAACACCGCCGGTGCGATGTATCCCGATCAATCGCTCTATCCGGCGAATGCCGGGCCTGAACTCTGCCGCCGCATCAATCGCACTTTGAAGCGTGCCGATGAAGTCGAACATTCTGAAGGTGGCGCGAAGCGCGATTGGTTCTTGCCGATTGTGGCTGATGCTGAGGCGGGATTCGGTGGACCGCTCAACTCCTATGAGATCATGAAAGCCTATATCGAAGCGGGCGCTGCAGGCGTTCACTTCGAAGATCAGCTCGCATCAGAAAAGAAATGCGGCCATCTCGGTGGTAAGGTGTTGATCCCAACATCGGCGCATGAGCGCAATCTTGTGGCTGCACGTCTCTGCGCCGATGTGATGGGCGTGCCGACGATCACGGTTGCGCGTACAGATGCTGAATCGGCAAAGCTTATTACATCGGACGTCGATGAGCGTGATCGTCCGTTCATCGAGCCAAATTCGCGCACGCCGGAAGGTTTCTATCGCTTGAAGGATGGCACGGGCCTCGATCACTGCATTTCGCGCGGACTTGCTTATGCTGAAATCGCCGATTTGATCTGGTGGGAAACATCACATCCGGATTTGGAGGATGCGAAGAAATTCGCGGAAGCCTTGCAGAAAAAGCATCCGGGCAAGATGATGGCGTATAATTGCTCGCCAAGCTTCAACTGGAAAGCCAAGCTTGATGAAGCGACGATTGCCAAGTTCCAACGTGAACTCGGCGCAATGGGTTACAAATTCCAATTCGTAACACTCGCAGGCTTCCATGCACTCAATCACGGCATGTTTGAATTGGCGCTTGGCTACAAAGATCGTGGCATGGCCGCTTACTCGGAATTGCAGCAGGCGGAATTTGCCTCTGAGTCGAAAGGCTACACAGCAACTCGTCACCAACGCGAAGTCGGTACTGGTTATTTCGACCTCGTCGCCACGACGATTTCGGCTGGCAAGTCATCAACAACCGCAATGGGTGAATCAACCGAAGCCGCGCAGTTCCATAAGCATGCGGCGGAGTGATTGAGATGAGGGAGTAGGTCTTAGAGAACGCCTGCTTCCTACACCCTACACCCTAAGCCCTAACCCCTAAAAATTGAGGAGACTCCCATGACCAGAACACGTGTGAAAGAACGCACTGAAGAACTCACAACGGAGATGAATGAAGCGCAGAAGAGTGCCATTCGTATGCTTGCCAATGACCTCCATCGCTTGAACCAAGCCGTAATGCGCGCGGTTGAGGCGGGCTTGTCGGTCGAGCTGCAACGCACCGCCCGCCACCACGCCGAAGGCGGCTATTGGGGTGACCTGTTGATGCCGATCGTCGTGAAGCAGAAAGGCGCGTAATTTTTCTGCGCGGCCGGGTGACCTGAACGGACGGCTTGTACGTAGTAATTCACAAATCAGGCTTGTGAATTACGGTCAGGCCAAAAAAAATTGAAATACAATTTATGGGGAAGCGGCCACTTCGGAGGCCGCTTTTTCTGTATTCGGTCCGAACTTGTGAGGGTTTTGTGCAGTGCAATGCACACCTGCGACAAAGGGAAGCGGTTGGTAATTGACTCGCGGGGGAGGGGTGCTACAGAACCTCCGCATTCGACGAAAGGACTAAGAAAATGAACGCGCACGCGCTCGATACGCGGATGGCCCATGCCATTCGGTCACTGGCTATGGATGGGGTTGAAAAAGCCAAATCCGGTCATCCCGGTCTTCCCATGGGCGCGGCCGATATCGCGACCGTTCTTTACACTAAAGTCCTCAAATTCGATCCCACCGATCCGCATTGGGCTGATCGTGATCGCTTTATCCTCTCCGCCGGTCACGGTTCGATGCTGCTTTACGCGCTTCTCTATCTCACGGGCACACCCGGCATGACGCTCGATGAGCTGAAGAGCTTCCGCCAATGGGGTTCAAAGACGCCGGGCCATCCTGAAGTCGGCCATACGCAGGGCGTTGAAATGACCACAGGTCCTTTGGGCCAAGGCATTTCGACCGCAGTCGGCTTTGCGCTTGCTGAGCGTCACCTCAATGCTGAATTTGGTTCAGATCTCGTTGATCACTACACCTATGTCCTCGCCTCCGATGGCGATCTCATGGAAGGCATTTCGCAAGAAGCCATTGCGCTTGCTGGCCATCTCAAACTCAATCGTTTGATTGTGTTGTGGGATGACAATGGCATTTCGATTGATGGGCCTTTGTCGATTGCGGACTCGGTTGACCAGCGTAAACGTTTTGAGTCAGCCGGTTGGGCGACCGATGCGGTCGATGGTCATGATCAATCGGCCATTCTCGCGGCCGTTGAGCGTGCGAAAAAATCAGATCGTCCGGTGATGATTGCGTGCAAAACCACAATTGGTTTTGGTGCACCGAAAAAAGCAGGGACTTCAAAAGCGCATGGCGAACCGCTTGGCGCTGAAGAATTGGCAGCAACAAAAACAGCCCTCGGTCTTTCGCCTGAACCCTTCCACGTCGATGCGGATGTGCTTGAAGCTTGGCGTTCAAATGCGAAGCGCTCGCAAAGCGCGCATGGCGAATGGAAGAAGCGCCTCGCGGCCTCTCCGAAGGCTGCGGAATTTGAACGCCGCATGGGTGGCAAACCATCACCGAAATTGAAAGACGCCATCGCCGCGCTCAAAGCAAAATATGCTGCCGAGCCGCAAACTGTTGCGACGCGTAAAGCTTCAGAAATGGCGCTTGAAGCGATCACCGAAGCGGTGCCTGAACTTGTTCTCGGCTCGGCTGATTTGACGCCGTCAAACAACACGAAGACCAAGAACATCACTCCAATGGCGCCGGGCTCTTATGCCGGTCGTTACATCCATTACGGTATTCGCGAACATGGAATGGCGGCCGCTGTGAATGGCATGGCGCTTCATGGCGGTATCATTCCATCGGATGCGACCTTCATGGTGTTCACCGATTATTTCCGCCCTGCTTTGCGCCTTGGTGCGTTGATGGGCGTGCGTGCGATCCATGTGATGACGCATGATTCAATCGGCCTTGGTGAAGATGGCCCAACCCATCAACCGGTTGAGCATCTAGCGGCTTTGCGTGTCATTCCCAATCTCAACGTGTTCCGTCCCGCCGATGTGGTCGAGACAGCGGAATGCTGGGAGATCGCGCTGACGGAAACCTGCACGCCGAGCATTCTCGCTTTGACGCGTCAAAATCTCGCCCAGCTCCGCAAAGACAATGCGAGTGAAAATCGCTGCGCACGCGGTGCCTATGAACTCATGGCCGCAGATGGCGCGGCGGATGTTTCGATTTTTGCTTCGGGTTCCGAAGTTGAAATCGCGGCGGCCGCGCGTGATCAACTTGCTGCGAAGGGCATCAAGGCGCGCGTTGTTTCAGTGCCGAGCTTTGAAATGTTCAATCGTCAGGATGAAGCCTATCGCGCTTCTGTTATTGGCAAAGCGAAAGTGAATGTCGCGATTGAAGCGGGTGTGCGCCAAGGCTGGGATCAGATCATCGGCACAAGCGGCATCTTTGTCGGCATGACCGGCTTTGGTGCCAGCGCGCCTTATAAAGAACTCTACAAGCAGTTCGGCATCACCGCCGAAGCTGTTGTCGAAAAAGTGTCAGAGCGCCTTCGTTAAGGCGCTTTTGTAGCGTGATGATGGGCCTCGTTTCTGCGAGGCTTTTGACGATTTTACATTCGAGGAGACCAGTATGACCGTTCGTGTAGCCATCAATGGCTTTGGCCGTATCGGCCGCAATGTTTTGCGTGCGATTATTGAGTCGGGCCGTACCGATATCGAAGTTGTGGCGATCAATGATTTGGGGCCCGTTGAGACCAATGCGCATTTGATGCGTTATGACTCAGTGCATGGCAAATTTCCCGGCACCGTAACGGTTGACGGTGACACGATCAATGTCGGTCGTGGCAAGATCAAAGTGACGGCCGTGCGTGATCCCGCTCAATTGCCGCATAAGGATCTCGGCGTTGATATCGCGCTTGAATGCACGGGCATCTTCACCGCGAAAGACAAGGCTTCAGCTCATTTGACAGCGGGTGCGAAGCGCGTGCTCGTTTCGGCTCCCGCTGATGGCGCGGATCTTACCGTTGTTTATGGTGTTAATCATCAGAAGCTCACGAAAGATCATCTCGTCGTTTCAAACGCCTCATGCACCACAAATTGTCTTTCGCCTGTCGCGAAAGTGCTGAACGATGTCATCGGCATCGAAAAGGGCATGATGACGACAATTCACTCCTATACAGGCGATCAGCCGACGCTCGATACGATGCATAAGGATCTCTATCGCGCACGCGCCGCTGCGCTTTCGATGATCCCAACATCAACCGGTGCGGCGAAGGCTGTGGGTCTCGTTCTTCCAGAACTCAATGGCAAGCTCGACGGTTTTGCGATGCGTGTACCGACGCCGAATGTGTCGGTCGTCGATTTGAAATTTATCGCCAAGCGTTCAACAACGAAGGACGAAATCAACGCCGCCATTAAGGCGGCTGCCGATGGCCCGTTGAAAGGCATTCTCGGTTACACGACGTCGCCGAATGTCTCGATCGATTTCAATCACGATCCGCATTCCTCGATCTTCCATATGGATCAAACCAAAGTCATGGACGGCACACTCTGCTCGATCCTCACTTGGTATGACAATGAATGGGGCTTCTCGAACCGCATGTCGGACACGGCTGTGGCGATGGGCAAATTGATCTGAGGACGATAGATAATGACCCTCTTCCGCACGCTCGATGATGCATCCGTGGCGGGCAAGCGCGTGCTTGTTCGTGTCGATCTCAATGTGCCGATGGAGGAGGGTCGTGTCACGGATGCGACCCGTATCGACCGTATTTTGCCCACCATCCGTGAGATTGCGGATCAAGGCGGTAAAGTCATCTTGCTCGCGCATTTCGGCCGTCCGAAAGGCGTAGATCCAAAAGAGTCGTTGAAGCCCGTTGCTGCAGAACTTGCAAAGCGCCTCGGCCGTCCGGTTGGCTTTGGTGAGGATTGCATTGGTGACGCAGCCAAGCACGCCGTCGATGCGATGAAGAATGGCGATATCGTCTGTTTAGAGAACACCCGCTTCCATAAGCAAGAAGAGAAGAATGATTCTGATTTTGTCAAAGCGCTTGCCGCAAATGGCGATCTCTATGTGAATGATGCCTTCTCCGCAGCCCATCGCGCGCATGCCTCAACCGAAGGGTTGGCGAAAGTGTTGCCGGCCTATGCAGGCCGCACGATGCAAGCGGAAATCGAAGCGCTTGCGAAAGCGCTTGAACAGCCTGTGAGGCCGGTGCTTGCGGTTGTGGGAGGCGCGAAGGTCTCGACCAAGCTCGAGCTCCTCGGCAATCTCGTGAAGAAAGTGAATATCCTCGTCATCGGCGGTGGCATGGCGAACACGTTTTTGGCCGCGCAAGGCAAAGCTGTCGGCAAATCACTTTGCGAAAAAGATTTACTCGATACCGCACGTGATGTGTTGAACACTGCGAAAGCGTCAGGCTGCGAAATTGTCTTGCCGGTTGATGCGACGGTCGCCTCTGAGTTTAAAGCCCATGCAGCAAACAAAGTTATTTCTGTCGATGCTGTTGGTGCAGATGACATGATCCTTGATATCGGCCCCGCTTCAATCAAGACGGTTGCTGCAAAACTGAGCACTGCCAAAACACTTGTGTGGAATGGCCCGTTCGGTGCGTTCGAGCTTGAGCCTTTTGATACAGGCACGAATGCGGTTGCGAAAGAAGCTGCACGCCTCACCAAAGCCGGAGCGCTTCTCTCGGTTGCGGGTGGTGGTGATACGGTCTCCGCGCTCAATCATGCGGGTGCGGCGAATGATTTCACTTATGTGTCGACAGCCGGTGGCGCGTTCTTGGAATGGCTTGAAGGCAAGCCATTGCCGGGCGTTGATGCGTTGAGACGCTGATTTTCAATCAATGAATAATGATCATTTAAAGAGACAAAAAGGGGATTAGGGGATCATGGCACGCATTACGATGAGACAATTGCTCGATCACGCCGCCGAACATGGCTATGGCGTTCCGGCATTCAATATCAACAATATGGAACAGGCGAATGCGATTCTCGCAGCCGCTGCTGAAACCGATGCACCGGTGATTCTGCAGGCTTCGCGTGGCGCGCGCACCTATGCGCATGACATTATGCTTAAACATATGATGGACGCGCTCACTGAAATTTATCCGCAAATTCCAATTTGCGTGCATCTTGATCATGGCAACAATGCTGCGACATGCATGACCGCCATTCAGGCCGGCTTCACTTCGGTGATGATGGATGGCTCATTGAAGGAAGACGGTAAGACACCTGGCGATTGGGAGTATAATGTCGGCATCACCAAGCGTGTCACCGATATGGCGCATCTCGGTGGCATTTCGGTTGAGGGTGAATTGGGTGTTCTCGGTTCGCTTGAAACAGGCGAAGGCGAGAAGGAAGATGGCCACGGTTTCGAAGGCAAGCTCTCGCATGATCAGCTTCTGACCAATCCGAAAGAAGCGGTTGAATTCGTGCGCGCCACCAAGGTCGATGCGCTCGCCATCGCCATGGGCACATCACATGGCGCGTATAAATTCACGCGCAAGCCGGATGGTGCGATTTTGGCGATGCATGTGATTGAAGAAATTCATCGCCTATTGCCGAACACGCATCTCGTGATGCATGGATCATCATCCGTGCCGCAGGATTTGCAGGACATCATCAACGCCTACGGCGGAAAAATGCCGCAGACTTGGGGTGTTCCGGTGGAAGAAATTCAGCGCGGCATCAAGAATGGCGTGCGCAAAGTGAATATCGATACCGATAATCGTATGGCGATGACCGGTCAGGTGCGCAAAGTGCTTGTTGAAAATCCTGGTGAGTTCGATCCGCGCAAATATTTGAAGCCCGCGATGGATGCGATGACAAAACTCTGCAAGCAGCGCTTTGAAGAATTCGGCACGGCTGGCAAAGCGTCAAAGTTTGGCAAGATCCATACGCTTGCTGAAATGGCCAAGCTCTATGCTGCCGGCAAACTCGATCCGGTCTTCGGATAAGAGTGAAAGAAACGCGCGGGATTTGTAATCATGAGTGATGCCGCGCGTCTCATTCTTTTTGCGCCTTCGGAAGAAAATACCGACGCGCTTTGCGCGCGCTTGTCACCGCTTGTTGAAGCTGTGCCCTTTGATGCAGTAATCCTCCCTATTACGGGGAGTGATGATCGTGCGCGCATCAATCACGCGAAGTCCGTGGCAGCGGTGGTGCAAAAGCACAACGCCGCGCTGTTGCTCGTCGATGCGTTTGAGCTTGTCGCGCGCACGGGCGCAGATGGCGTGCATCTCTCTGGCCTTGCGCGCCTTACCGAAGCTTTGTCGATTTTAAAGCCGCTTGATCGTATTGTGGGTGTTGCCGGATTAAAGGCGCGGCATGATGCGATGGAGGCCGCGGAGGCGGGCGCTGATTATGTGATGTTTGGCGAGCCGCGTGCCGACGGCTCGCTGCCCGCGTCATCGGCTGTTCTTGAGCGGGCGGCTTGGTGGGCGGAACTGTTCCAAACGCCGTGTGTGGCTTTTGCGACAGAGTCCGAGATGGCGATTGCCGTCGCTGAAACAGGTGCTGAATTCGTGGCTTTCGCACCGGATATTGTTGCATCGTCCGATGATGCGCCCAAAGCGCTGAAAACTCTGCATCAGGCGATCATTTCCGCCCATCGCCCGGAGCGGTGAGCGCTAAAAATTCCTGACTGAAGCGAGACTCTTGACCGGTCACCCTGTGGCATGGTCTAGCATGATCTTTGTGGCAGCGGGTTGAGCCTTTCTCATTCACTCGTAAATCGCCGCCGCTGTTTGAAAGGGTAAAGCCGTGATCCGTTCCCCGCTTATGACCGTTATGGTTGATGCCGTCATGAAAGCCGCAAAAAGCTTGCGTCGCGATTTTGGTGAAGTTGAAAACCTACAGGTCTCGCGTAAAGGTGCTCACGATTTTGTCACGGCCGCCGATCACAAATCCGAAAAAATTCTTCATGAATCGCTTCTAAAAGCGCGTCCAGATTTTGGCTTTGTGATGGAGGAGGGCGGGATCGTTGAAGGTAAAGATACTTCGCATCGCTGGCATATTGATCCGCTCGATGGCACTTTGAATTTTCTTCACGGCGTTCCGCATTTTGCAATTTCACTCGGACTTGAACGTGACGGTCTTTATGTCGCGGGCGTTGTTTATGATCCGATCAAAGATGAGTTGTATATTGCTGAGAAAGGCAAAGGCGCTTTTTTAAACAATCGTCGTTTGCGCGTTTCGGGGCGTACCGAGATGGCTGATGCGTTGATGGCTACAGGTGTGTCCCCTAGCAACCGTGCGGCGTTTCCGCAATTTTTCAAAGAAGTTGGCGCGGTCATGGAAAAGACATCAAGCTTCCGCAGATTTGGATCGGCCGCGCTTGATCTTGCTTATGTCGCTGCGGGTCGCTTTGAAGGATTTTGGGAAGGCGGTTTGAACAGCTGGGATGTAGCGGCTGGCGTTGTTCTGGTGCGTGAGGCCGGCGGCTTTGTCACGGAATATTCAGGAGCCGATTTCACGCCAGAGAGCGTCTCGTTGATCGCCGGGAATTCCGCGCTCCATAAAAGCCTGACCGCGACGCTAGCCACCACCCGTTAACCCGAGGTGGATCTTCATCTGTCAAGACCTTGAACCTTTGACGCGAAGCGGCGAACATGGGGAATAAGATAGGGAGGACGCATGTTTCGTTCAAATGATACTATGCCGTTAACGAAGCCTACGGCCTATCTTGTGCGGATGGTGGTGTTTTTGGTGCTTGGCGCCTTCATCGCTTTCATTCTCTATCGTCAAATCATTCAGGCGTTTAATGCCAATCCGTCACTGAACGCGTTGATCTTTGGCGTGTTGATTGTGGGCATGGTGCTCGCTTTCCGCTCAGTCACTCGGCTTTATCGCGAGATCGAATGGGCAAACGCATTTCTTGAAAGTGATAGCGGCATTGTGATCGAACGCGAACCGGTACTGTTGTTGCCGATGGCCCGCATGCTCGCAGGCCGCTCGAAGCGTGAGGCGCTTTCACCCTTATCTCTGCGCGCCATTCTCGACACAATCGGTATGCGTCTTGATGAATCGCGTGACACCGGTCGCTATCTAACCGGCCTCTTGGTCTTTCTCGGCCTGCTTGGCACTTTCTGGGGCCTTCTCGATACGGTCGGCTCGGTTGGCAAAGTCATCCAATCGATGAAAGCAGGATCTGACGCCGCATTGATGTTTGAAGAATTGAAGGCAGGTCTTTCGGCGCCTTTAGCTGGCATGGGCATTTCATTTTCGTCATCACTCTTTGGTCTTGCGGGCTCGCTTGTAGTTGGTTTTCTCGATTTGCAGGCGGGGCAAGCGCAAAATCAATTCTATGAACAGCTAGAAAATTTTCTTGCGTCTGTCGCGGGTCCTGAAGTCGCGTCTGGCGAAACTGCGGTGGTAACAAATTCGGGATTGCAGGAGCCAAGCTTGGCAGCGGCCAATGTCGCCGCGATTGAAAATCTTGCTGCGGGGATTCAATCGCTTGTCACCAATATGCGCGCTGAACAGCAATTGATCCGGGATTGGGTCGAAGCGCAAGCCGCGCGTGAGGCTGAAATAAAATCTGTATTAACAGCGCTTCACAAAGCGATTGACGGAAAGGGCTAAAGAATGGCCCGCATCGGTCGTCGTGAACGAGGCGTAGATTATTGGCCCGGCTTCGTCGATGCATTGTCGACGCTTGTGCTGGCTATCGTATTCTTGCTCACCGTCTTTATGGTCGCTCAGTTTTTCTTGAGCCAACAGGTGACGGATAAAGACACGGCGCTGCAAAAACTCACGCGGCAAATTTCTGAGCTCACTGATCTCCTTGCACTTGAACGCGTCAATCGTAAAAATCTTGAAGAAAATTTGGCTCTGCTTGGCGATACGCTGAATGCCTCAGAGTCCGAGCGCAAAAGACTTGAAGGGTTGCTCGCAGGCAGTGGCGGTGTGGTGCCTGCGCCGGATGCCAGCGGTCAAATGGCCTCGATCAATCGCGATCTTGATGCGCAGCGCCAAATCTCGGCGCGCGCTTTGGCGCAAGTGGAAGCGCTGAATCAACAAATCAATGCGTTACGGCGGCAATTGGCAGCGCTTGAAGATGCATTGAACGCTTCAGAATCGCGTGATCGTGAAAGCCAAGCCAAGATTGCTGATCTTGGACAGCGCCTTAATGTGGCGCTCGCGCAAAAGGTTCAGGAACTCGCGCGCTATCGTTCGGAATTTTTTGGTCGCTTGCGGCAAATCTTATCAAATCGTTCTGATGTGCGTGTGGTTGGTGATCGCTTCGTGTTCCAGTCGGAAGTGTTTTTTGATATCGGTTCTGCAGCGGTCAGTACCGCGGGTCGAACCGAACTCGATAAGCTCGCTTCCGCATTGATTGCGCTTGATGGTGAAATTCCGCCCGATATTCCGTGGATCCTTCGTGTTGATGGTCACACAGATAAGAAGCCCGTGACCGGCACGGGCCAATTCAAATCGAATTGGGAATTATCAGCTGCACGCGCGATATCCGTCGTGCAATATCTCGTCTCAAAAGGCGTTCAGCCAACGCGGCTGATGGCGGCGGGCTTTGGTGAATTCCAACCCATTGAACTCGGCGAGAGCGAGGAGGCGCTTAAGCGTAACCGGCGCATCGAGTTGAAACTCACCGATCGGTGAGCTTTAATGTCCCGCTTCAAATTGCAGGGCTGCAAGGCGCGCGTAGAGTCCGCCTTTAGCCACCAAAGTCGCGTGGTCGCCTTCTTCAACAATGCGGCCCTGATCCATCACGAGAATGCGATCCGCTTTGACGATGGTTGAAAGACGATGCGCAATCACAATCGTCGTGCGCCCTTCCATCAAACGGTCAAGCGCGGCTTGCACCAAGGTTTCGCTTTCCGCATCGAGGGCAGATGTCGCTTCATCAAGCAGCAAGATTGGCGCGTCTTTCAAAATTGCCCGCGCGATCGCGATACGTTGACGTTGACCGCCCGACAATGTGATGCCGCGTTCACCGATGCGCGTGTCATAGGCCTCGGGCCATTGCATCACGAATTGATCGACAATCGCTTGCTCGGCTGCGGCTCGTAATTGGGCATCGGTCGCATCGGGTTTGCCATAACGGATATTCTCCGCAATCGACGCGCCAAATACAGTGCTGTCTTGCGGTACGAATGAAATGCGAGAACGCAATTCACGCGGATCCACTTTTGTGATTGCGATATCATCAACAAGAATTTCACCCGCTTGCGGATCATAAAAGCGCAAGAGTAATTGCATCACAGTGCTTTTACCTGAACCTGACGGACCAACAATCGCAACGCGTTCGCCTCTTTTGACTTCAAAACTCACATTTTGCAGAACGCCGTCTTCAGGTCGCGTCGGATAAGAAAATGCAACGTTATGAAAAGCGATTGTGCCATGCGGTGGCGTGGGCAGGGGCAGGGGGTGAGCGGGCGCGGCAATCGCCGGTTTAATCGCGAGAAGCTCTGCCAATCGTCCGGCAGCACCCGCAGCGGCGCTGATCTCGCCCCACACTTGCGAGAGTTCGCCCAAGGAACTCGCTGCAAGAACCGCAAAGAGAACGAATTGCGAAAGTGTTCCAGCGGAAAGGCGACCCGCCAACACATCTTGCGCACCATACCAGAGAATGCCGACAACGCTTGAGAATACGAGCGTGATGGCAATGCCTGTGAGAAGCGAACGCGCACGCGTGGCAATGCGTGCGGTGTCATAGGCTTCTTCAGCTGCATCCGCGAAACGTTTCAGTGTCAGATGTTCGGCAACAAAGGCCTGCATCACGCGCATCGCGCCAATGGCTTCGGTTGCGTAAGCGGAAGCGTCTGCAAGACGATCTTGTGCGAGGCGCGAGCGTTGTCTGACGCTGCGCCCTGAAGCGACAAGCGGCAAGACAATGATTGGAATGGCGAGCGCCACAAGCCCCGACAAACGCGGGCTCGTGTAAACCATCAACGCGCCGGCACCGATAAAGAGCATGAAATTACGTAAAGCAACAGAAGCACTCGCGCCGAAAGCGCTTTTAAGCTGAGTCGTATCTGCTGAAAGACGAGAAACGAGTTCGCCGGATTTGACAGTATCATAAAAGCCGGCATCAAGACGGGTTAGATGATCAAACACCGCCGTTCGGATATCGGCGACCACGCGTTCGCCGAGCGTCATCACAAGATAATAACGAGAGGCCGAGGCCGCCGCGAGGATCGTCACGACAACGATCATCATCGCGAAATATTTGTCGATCAGGTCCGCGCCTTCGGCTGAAAAGCCGTAATCGATCATCCTTCTAACGGCGAGCGGAATGGCCAAAGTCGAGGCTGAAGCGAGAATGAGGGCGATGAGAGCCGCGAGAATGCGGCTGCGATAGCGCAACGCGAAGGGCAGAAGCGGGAGGAGGGCCTTGAGCGACGTGCGGGGACGGGCAGCGGCAGGATCGGATGGAGCGTTTATCGACATAGCCGCTTCTTCGCCCCGAATGTCGATCTTGTCCAGACCTGACTTGTCTCGCGCGGGGTCATCCGCTATAGGCACGGCTTCCGCGAATTCAGACCCGGGCGGAAAGTGCCTTTTTATCCCTGCGCACACCCTCCGGACGCCGCTTTTGGAAGGATTTTGATTATGAAGGCTGAGATTCACCCCGATTATCACACGATCAAGGTCGTTATGACCGATGGCACGAGCTTTGAGACCCGCTCAACCTGGGGCAAAGCCGGTGACACGATGCAGCTCGACATCGATCCCAATTCGCATCCGGCTTGGACTGGCGGTTCGGCGCAGATCATGGATCGTGGCGGCCGCGTATCGCGCTTCAATAAGCGCTTCGAAGGCCTCGGCATCGGCGGCAAGAAATAAGTCGCTTCTTCGACCAAGATAACAAGACAAAGCCCCGGCATTTACCGGGGCTTTTTGTTATCTAATGGCTTGAGCGACGTTAAGTTTAGTGGTGGGTCGCGCCGCGTGAAAAAGCCGATTTAATCAACAGATGTTGGAGCGCCACAGCATTGCGCCCAGCCGGTGTCGGCGCATCTTCCGTATTGTTTTTCAAAATCATATCGGCATGCAACACACGGTCTTGCAAGCGGATCGATTGATTGATGAGGTCGATCAATCGGCGTGGCAAAACATTTGTATCGGCACCATGTGTGGCGTGTTCGTTTTTCACCAAACGAATGCGTGCCATTTGCAGTGTGGCTTTTTCTTTCGACATTTCACCTTCGGCAACCGCGCGGCGCACGAGGAGCCAAGAAGCGATTTGCATCATGCGTGTGGTGAGGCGCATGCTTTCATCGGCATAAGCGAGCGCAGAGAGGCGCGGTAATTGACGGGCTTCTTCGCGACCGGGTCCATCGAGATAGGCGGCCGCGTCTTCAACAAGCGCCATGCCCTCGCGAAATAATGAACGGAACGCATCAGACGACGTGTAATCGCGTCCGAAGGTGATCGCTCCGGAGTTTTGCAGGGGTCGCAGTGGTTGCACATCCGCCATTGGATGATCCTGATCTGTTTAACGCATTTTACTCGCCAGTCGTCTCAAGACGGCTGACCTCGACCATGACTATAAAACAGAAAATTTGATCGCGCGCGTTAGGATTATGTTTACGGTTAACGCGACCTGAACTAGCGCGATTTGAACAAAGTATCTGCCGCCGATTTTACAGCTGACTTTTTCGACTTTTCTTCTTCGAGCCTCTGAATCTCGCTTTTTAAAAGCAAAATGCGCTCGTCGAGTTCGTCTATCGAAATCGCGCTCAGTTCTTCGCCGATATCGTGGGCTGCTTTTTTCTTCTTTCTTGTCTCTTCAAAAAAAGGATCGGACATGATCTCACCACGCATAAATTTCAACTCAAAGGTTAACACAATAAATAGGGATAACCATAAGCTGCAGATTTGAGTAATGGATCATACTGTCCTAAATGCTTTGGTCTCAAGATAGGATCCGTCTCGGTCCTTCAGTTCCTCGAGTGAGGGTTAATGATGACCAGATTGCCTGTGACAATGACCTGTATCGGACTGCCGACGCCGGGGGGTCCAGAGGCTCTGGTTCCGGAAACGCGTCCTCTCCCTCAGCCGAAAGAGGGCGAGCTCCTCATTCACGTCGCGGCTGCCGGTATAAACCGCCCTGACGTGTTGCAACGCCAAGGTGGTTATCCGCCACCGCAAGGAGCTTCTGATGTGCCCGGCCTTGAAATTGCCGGAACCGTTGTTGCGTTAGGTTCGGAGGTTCAACGCTATCGGGTGGGCGATGTCATCTGTGCGCTCGTGCCGGGTGGTGGTTACGCAGAATATTGCACGGTGCATGAAAGTAACGCGCTTCCTGTTCCGAGTGGTTTTTCGATGATCGAGGCCGCGGGGCTACCCGAGACATTTTTCACCGTGTGGACAAATGTGTTCGAGCGCGGTGGATTAAAAGCCGGTGAGACGCTTCTTGTGCATGGCGGCACATCCGGCATTGGCACAACGGCCATCATGTTGGGCAAAGCCTTTGGGGCAACTGTTTTTGTAACCGCGGGTAATGCGGAGAAATGCGCAGCCTGTCTGAATCTAGGTGCTGATCTTGCGATTGATTATCGCGCGCAAGATTTTGTCGCTGAAGTGAAGTCTGCGACAGGCGGGCGGGGTGTTGATGTGATCCTCGATATGGTCGGCGGCGATTACGTGGCTCGCAATTATGCGGCCGCAGCGCGGGATGGCCGCATTGTCCAAATCGCCTATCAGAAAGGCTCGAAACTCGAGATCGATCTGATGCCGCTGATGATTAAGCGCTTGATCCATACCGGCTCGACTCTGCGCCCGCGCAGTGTTGCCGAGAAAGCCGCCATTGCCCGCGCACTGGAGGAAAAAGTCTGGCCGCTTTTATCCTCCGGTCGCATCCGACCCCAGATTCATGCGGTTTTTCCGCTGAAAGACGCCTCAAAAGCCCATGAAATGCTCGAATCGAGCGCTCATATCGGGAAAATCATCCTGAACTGTGGCGTTTAGGGCTCAGGAAGCGATTGCGCCCCGCCCAACTTCCCCCTATATGGGGTTCATTCCCGCTACGCTGATCGCCAAACGGGGCTCCGGTTCGGAAAAGACCGGTCGGAGCGCAGGCGATCCTATGCGTGGCGCTGACCGCAATTTGACCGCAAGGAGCCTTGTGCCATGACTTCAGGTCCATTGATGCCCAAAGCGACAGCCGTTTGGCTCGTCGATAACACAGCGCTAAGCTTTGAGCAGATCGCCGAGTTCTGTCACCTTCATCCGCTTGAGGTCAAAGGCATCGCCGATGGTGAAGTTGCTGCTGGCATTAAGGGCATGGACCCTGTGATGCATGAACAATTGACGCGTGATGAAATTGAGCGCGCGGAAAAAGATCCGAAATATCGTTTGAAGCTCAAGGAAAGCACCGTGCGCATTCCTGAGCGCAAGCGTACCAAAGGCCCGCGTTATACGCCCTTGTCGCGTCGTCATGATCGCCCGAATGCGATTTTGTGGCTCGTGCGCAATCATCCTGAATTGAAAGACGCGCAGATCATGCGTCTGGTTGGCACCACCAAATCCACCATTCAGCAGGTGAAAGATCGTACGCATTGGAATATCGCGCAATTGCAGCCGATGGATCCGGTGACTTTAGGTCTTTGCTCGCAAATCGATCTTGATTTTGAAGTCAATCGTTCGTCGAAAGATAAGACGGTTCAACCGGCTGAAGCGGCGCATACTCTGTTGCCGGCCGAAGTCACGACGGCCAAAGAAACGCTTGAGCCTTTCGCAGGGTTCACAACTCAAGAAGCCGAAGTCAGCGAAGAAAAGATTGACGTCGACTCAGTTTTTGCCAAGCTTAAGCAACTTAAGAACGACGACTGATTTTTTTCCGCTCCTGCGCGTGATCTTTCATTGAGACCCGGCACTGCCGGGTCTTTTTTGTTAACACTTCATTCACTATGAAATTTTACTTTTGATTAACCATAGCGACGCATCCATCGCGTGCCCTCAAAAAGGCCTTATTTGACTTCATTTCAGGAACGCTCTGTTAACCAACACGGCTTTAGATCGACTTAAATTGTAATTGTTTTTTTGGAGCAGGCAGAATGCTTGAGGGATTGGCTTCGGTAAGAGCGTTGAAATTTGCAGTCGCGGTGGGTGCCGCGCTTTTTCTGGCCGCGTGCGCCAATGATAAAGCGACGACAGGTGCAGGCGATCTCGCAAGCCTTGGTGGCGGTTCGGCAACGCCGGGCAGCTCACAGGATTTCCAAGAGAATGTCGGTGATCGCGTTCTCTTTGAGACAGACTCCTCAGATCTGACAGCGGTAGCCACGGCAACGCTCGATAAGCAAGCACAGTGGCTCAATCAATATGGTAGCTACAAGATTACGATCGATGGCCATGCCGACGAACGCGGCACGCGTGAATACAACTTCGCGCTTGGTCAGCGTCGTGCGCAAACGACACGCGACTATCTCGTTTCGAAAGGTGTTGCCGCATCACGTCTGTCGACAAAGAGTTGGGGTAAAGAAAAGCCCGTGGCGGTATGCGACGACATTTCATGCTGGTCACAAAATCGTCGCGCTGTGACAACACTTTCAGGTGGAAACTGATCACGCGCCGGAGTTGATGCGACGGGTTCATCCGTTGCTTTAATCAGATTGCCGGCGCGGGCTCTTCCCGCGCCGTTATTGTTTCGAGAAGTGAGTTGATTATGATGACGCGAGTCCTGACCTTTCCGTTTGTTGTGACGGTGTTGATCAGCCTGTCATCGCTGGCGCTTGCGCAAGACGCCCCCTCTGAGAGTGATTATGTCGTCCGGATCAATCGACTTGAAGCGCAAATTCGACAATTGTCGGGGCAGCTCGAAGAATTACAATTTGCCAACAAAAAACTCGAAGAGACATTAAAGAAATTTGAGCAAGATGTTGAAATGCGTTTTCAAGACATGAAAGCGCAACCGGCTGCGCCACAAAAATCAGGCGCGAGTGACACGACAAGTTCTGGTCCGTTAAATCTTGTTGCGCCTTCAAAATCGGGGGCAGCGCCATCAGGCAATTCAGGAACGCTTGCAGCGCAAGCAGCAAATGCCAAACAACAACCGGCGGAACCTGCAAAGCCTGCGGATGCGAAAGCCACTTTGGCGCAAGCGAAGGCTGCATTTTCAGCAGGAAATTTTGATGAGTCAGGACGCCTCGCGCGTGAGCTCATTCAATCCTATCCGAAAAATCCACTTGTTCCCGAAGCGATGATTGTTTCGGGCGATAGCGACTATCGCTTGAAGCGTTTTCCAGAGTCCGCGCAAACCTATCTGAAGCTCGCACAGACTTATGGCAACGCGAAGCAAGCGCCTTTAGCCTTTGCAAAGCTTGGCGATGCGCTTGTAAGCATGGGTCAAAAGACTCAGGCCTGCGCCACCTTTGGTGAATTTGCGAAACGTTATCCCGAGGCGGATTCGGCTTTGAAGTCGCGTGTTGAGAAAGCGCAGAAGGGGGCGGGCTGTTGAAAAAGTCTCGGCAGCTTCCGAAAGTCGAACCGCTTGGCGCGGATGAAGTGCGTGCGTTACTCGCGCCGATTGAATCTGAAAAACACGTTTTGCTTGCCGTTTCCGGTGGTGCGGATTCTCTTGCCTTGCTCATCGTCACGGCACGGTGGGCCAAAGAAAAACATGGCGCGCGACCGCGCGTGGCTGTCGCAAGTGTTGATCATGGGTTGCGCACTGAGGCGGCGGAAGAGGCTGCTATGGTGGGGCGCGTGGCCGCAAACCTCGGCCTTTCGCATGTGATTTTGAAATGGGATGGCGAAAAGCCGACACAAGGCATTCAAGAAGCCGCGCGGAATGCGCGCTATCGTTTATTGTCTGACCATGCGAAAGCGCTTGGCGCGCGTGTGATCTTAACCGGTCATCATGCTGATGATCAGGCCGAAACCGTGCTCTTACGTCTTGCTGCGGGTTCGGGCCTGTCAGGTCTTGCGGGTATGGCGAGTGAAACGCCTTTGCAAGGCGACCATATTCTTTTCCGTCCCTTTTTGGCGATTTCGGGTGTGCGTTTGCGCGCGACTGTGACGGCAGCCGGCCTCTCGCCGATTGAAGATCCCTCTAATGTGAACCAACGCTTTGCGCGGCCACGTTTGCGCTCGGCCGCGGATGTTTTGAGCCGCGAGGGACTCGATACAGCGCGACTCATGCGTTTTGCCGAACGGATGCGCCGCGCGGACGAGGCGCTTGAGGCGGTTGTTGAAGATGCGGAACGCGCGCTTAGGATCCCTTCTACCTCTGGTGAACGCTTCACGCCGGGCGTTTTGTCGCGGCCGCCGGAGATTGGAATCAGGCTGATCGGGGCCGCCATTCGCCGGGTTTCAAACGGGGCTGCATTAGAGCTTAACCGCCTCGAAGCGCTTCACGCAGCGCTCAGTGACGCGTTAAGGGCCGGAAAATCGCTTCAAAGGTCGCTTGGCGGGGCCATTATCGCGCTGGATCGACAGGGCGGTATTACAGTTTCGAGAGAACCGCCGCGTCGTTCCCGTCTTTCCCTTGGCAAGGGCACATCGGGTGCTTAAATAGAAGGCCTGAAACCCGCGCGCGAGTGAGCGTGCCTTGGGTCCGAGAAAGGCCAGTGCTGTTCCCATGAATCCGAATGTGCGCAATTTTGCCCTTTGGGTGATTATCTTTTTGTTGGTCCTCGCGCTGGTTACCTTGTTCCAGAGCCCCGGCTCTCGGAATGGCGCCCAGGATCTGAGCTACAGCCAATTTCTCTCTGATGTGGATCAAGGCCGCATCGCGGGTGTGACCATTTCCGGTAATGACATCACCGGCACATTGACCGATGGTCGTCCCTTCGCAACTTACGCGCCGAATGACCCGACCTTAGTGTCGCGCTTGTCATCGAAGGGTGTGAATTTTGCCGCCAAACCGCCAAGCGAGGGTATGCCTTGGTATCTTGCTTTGCTGGTGAACTGGTTGCCGCTGATTGTGGTGATGGCTGCGTGGTTCTTCCTCTCTCGTCAGATGCAGGGCGCGAATGGCCGTGCGATGGGCTTTGGTAAATCAAAAGCCAAGATGCTTTCCGAAGCACATGGCCGTGTGACATTCTCGGATGTCGCTGGCGTTGATGAAGCGAAAGAAGATCTCGAAGAGATTGTTGAGTTTCTTCGTGATCCACAAAAATTCCAACGCCTCGGCGGTCGTATTCCGCGCGGCGTGTTGCTTGTGGGTCCTCCGGGCACGGGTAAGACTCTGCTTGCTCGCGCCATTGCGGGCGAAGCGAATGTGCCTTTCTTCACAATCTCTGGTTCTGACTTCGTTGAAATGTTCGTCGGCGTCGGCGCATCCCGTGTGCGCGACATGTTTGAACAAGCAAAGAAGAACGCACCGTGCATCATCTTCATCGACGAAATCGATGCGGTGGGTCGTCATCGTGGCGCAGGCCTTGGCGGCGGCAATGACGAGCGTGAACAGACGCTCAATCAATTGCTTGTCGAGATGGATGGTTTTGAAGCCAATGAAGGCATCATCCTGATTGCGGCGACGAACCGTCCGGATGTTCTTGATCCTGCATTGCTGCGACCCGGTCGTTTCGATCGCCAGATCGTTGTGCCCAATCCCGATGTGCAAGGCCGCGAGAAGATTTTGAAGGTGCATGTGCGCAAAGTGCCGCTCGCACCCGATGTGGATCTTAAAGTCGTAGCGCGCGGAACGCCTGGCTTCTCGGGTGCTGATTTGATGAATCTCGTCAACGAAGCAGCATTGCTTGCTGCGCGTCGTGGCAAGCGCATTGTGACGATGCAGGAATTCGAAGACGCCAAAGACAAAGTGATGATGGGTGCGGAACGTCGCACGCTTGTCATGACGGAAGATGAGAAGAAACTCACTGCCTATCATGAAGCGGGCCATGCGATTTGTGCCTTCAATGTGAAGGCGACTGATCCTGTACATAAAGCGACCATCATTCCGCGCGGTCGTGCTTTGGGTATGGTGATGCAATTGCCCGAGCGCGATAAGCTCTCGATGTCGCTTGAACAAATGACATCGCGCTTGGCCATCATGATGGGTGGTCGTGTTGCTGAGGAACAAATCTTTGGCAAAGAGAAGGTCACTTCGGGTGCGGCCTCAGACATTGAACAAGCAACGCGTCTCGCGCGGATGATGGTGACGAAATGGGGTTTCTCGCCCGAGCTCGGTACCGTCTCTTATGGTGAAAATCAGGATGAAGTCTTCTTAGGCATGTCGGTTGCCCGCACACAAAATGTGTCGGAAGCCACAGCACAGAAAATCGACTCTGAAATTCGTCGTCTTGTCGAGGCTGGTTACAAAGAAGCGCAGCGCATTCTTACCGATCGCGCGGCCGATCTTGAAACGCTCGCGCAAGGTCTTCTCGAATATGAGACGCTCTCGGGTGATGAGATCCGTGATCTTCTTGATGGCAAGCCGCCTTTGCGTGAAAGCGGTGATGGTGGCGCAACGAAGGCTTCGTCTGCCGTTCCGACCGCAGGCAAAGGCCGTCCGCGTCCAGAGCCTGATGCGGGTATGGAGCCGCAACCAAGCGCATGATGCGAATGGAGCTCTGCACTTAAGCTTTAAACGCCCGGGACCCCCGGGCGTTTTTGCATTCAGCCTTTGTTCAGACCTTCTCTGTAAAAAACCGTCGTCAAATGTGACGGGCGCGATGCTTGGCGTTTGGGTGTTCGTGCTTTAGGTGTCGCGGTCGTATGAGGAGCGTGGTCCTGTCATGGCGCGTAAATATTTCGGAACTGATGGTGTTCGCGGCAAAGCGAATGCGGTGATTACCCCTGATCTCGCTTTGCGGGTGGGGCAGGCGGCAGGGCTTGTGTTCCGCCGTGGCCAGCATCGTAATCGTGTGGTGATCGGCAAGGATACACGGCTTTCCGGTTATATGATCGAAACGGCCCTCGTTGCGGGATTTACCTCTGTGGGTATGGATGTGCTGTTGCTTGGCCCCATGCCGACGCCGGCGGTGGCGATGCTTACACGCTCCATGCGCGCGGATCTTGGTGTGATGATCTCCGCCTCGCATAATGCCTATGAAGACAATGGCATCAAACTCTTTGATCCCGATGGCTTTAAATTATCAGATGAAACCGAGCGCGAGATTGAAGCGCTGATTGATGGCGACATTCTCTCGAAACTTGCTGCACCCGCAGCGCTTGGTCGTGCGAAGCGCATTGAAAGCGTGCATGCGCGCTATATTGAATTTGCGAAACGCACTTTGCCGCGTGCGTTGGACCTTGATGGACTTCGCGTTGTGATCGATTGCGCCAATGGCGCAGCATACAAAGTTGCACCAGAAGCCTTGTGGGAATTGGGTGCCGAAGTTTTTCCGATTGGAATTGAGCCGGATGGGTTCAACATCAACAAGGATGTCGGCTCCACCGCGCCGAATGCGGTGATCAATAAAGTCCGTGAGATGCGTGCCGATATCGGCATCGCGCTAGATGGTGATGCGGATCGCGTGATCATTGTGGATGAAAAGGGCCAAGTGGTTGATGGCGATCAGTTGATGGCGGTGATTGCGAAAAGCTGGCGCGATGATGGTCGTCTTTCTAAGCCGGGTGTGGTCGCCACCATCATGTCCAATCTCGGTTTAGAGCGGTACCTCGATTCCCTCGGCCTCTCGCTGCAACGCACCGCTGTAGGTGACCGTTATGTGCTCGAACATATGCGTGAGCATGGTTATAATCTCGGTGGTGAACAATCAGGTCATATGATCCTGTCTGATTTCTCGACAACGGGTGACGGGCTTGTGGCCGCGCTTCAAGTTCTCGCAATGGTCAAAAAACTAGAGCGCCCGGTGAGTGAAGTTTGCCATCTCTTCGATCCTCTGCCGCAGATTCTGAAGAATGTTCGCTATAAATCGGGCCAACCTTTAAAAGATAAGCGTGTTGTTGAGGCCATTGCGTCAACACAGGCGACATTGGGAGATCGCGGCCGTCTTGTCATTCGTCCGTCCGGTACAGAGCCCGTCATTCGCGTAATGGCGGAAGGCGATGACCGCGTGCTCGTTGAAAAAGCGGTTGACGATGTCGTGAGTGCGCTCACAAGCGTGGCGGCGTAAGGCTGCCCGGCCTCTGCCTAAAAAATAGACGAATCTTTTTGTCTTAATCCCGACATTTCCGGATTGACGGCGCGGCCAAGCTCTCGTAACTCCATCAGTGGGACATCCCTCCCCAACGAGGGACGCCCATCTGTGAGGATGGAGATATCGATGACACAGACATTACCCGGCTTGCGGCCGGCGAATCCGCAATTCTCGAGCGGCCCCTGCGCGAAGCGCCCTGGCTGGACCCCTGACGCTCTCAAAAATGCTGCCCTCGGCCGTTCGCATCGTGCGAAGCTTGGAAAATCGCACCTGAAACGCGCGATTGATCTCACGCGCGAGGTGCTCCAAGTCCCCGCCGATTATCGCATCGGGATCGTGCCGGCCTCTGACACTGGCGCTTACGAAATGGCGATGTGGACGATGCTCGGCGCGCGCCCCGTCGATTGTTTGGCTTGGGAAAGTTTTGGCGAAGGCTGGGTTACCGACGTCATCAAACAATTAAAGCTCAAAGATGCCCGCGTGATGAAAGCGCCTTATGGTGCACTGCCGGATCTGAACGCCATCAATCCCGATCACGATCTGCTCTTCACGTGGAATGGCACAACGTCGGGCGTGCGTGTGCCGCATGCCGATTGGATTAAAGCCGATCGCAAAGGGCTCACTTTTTGCGATGCGACGTCTGCGGCCTTTGCGCAAAATCTCGATTGGCCGAAGCTCGATGTCACAACCTATTCCTGGCAGAAAGTGCTCGGCGGCGAAGCCGCGCATGGCATGTTGATCTTAAGCCCACGTGCCGTTGAGCGGCTCGAGAGCTACACACCCGCATGGCCTTTGCCGAAAATTTTCCGTCTCACATCGGGCGGCAAATTGATCGAAGGCATTTTTGAAGGCGAGACGATCAACACGCCGTCCATGCTTTGCGTAGAAGATTATATCGACGCGCTTGAATGGGCGAAGACGGTCGGTGGATTAAAGGGTCTCATCGCGCGCTGCGATGCGAATGCGAAAGCGGTTGCGGATTTTGTTGCGCAAAAACCCTTTCTGGAATTTCTCGCAAAGGATCCGGCGACGCGGTCGAACACAAGCGTGTGTTTGAATTTTGTTGATCCGGTTGTCGGAGCAATGTCGGATAGGGATCAGGCGGCGTTCGCGAAAGATGTCGCCGCAAAGCTTGAGAAGCAAGGCGTTGGTCTTGATCTTGGTTCTTATCGCGATGCGCCTCCAGGTTTGAGAATCTGGTGTGGCGCAACGGTTGAAACCTCCGATGTCGCGGCACTCATGCCGTGGATCGAATGGGCGTTTCATGAAGTGAAAACTTCGCTCGCCAAAGCCGCATAATTCATCGCCTATCACGGTCTCATTCCCCTTCATCGCGCGTTATGCGCAACGTCCGTTTCAATGCGGGCGACGATCATCAAAGGATAATTCTTATGGCTCCTCGTGTTTTGATTTCTGATTCTCTTTCTCCTGCCGCGATTGCGATTTTCAAAGAGCGTGGCGTTGAAGTCGATTTCCAACCGGATCTTGGCAAAGACAAAGACAAGCTCGCTGCGATCATCGATCAATATGATGGTCTGGCCATTCGCTCGGCCACCAAAGTCACCGCGAAGATTTTGGAGAACGCCACCAATCTGAAAGTTGTCGGCCGCGCCGGCATCGGTGTCGACAATGTCGATATTCCTGCGGCCACCGCCAAAGGCGTGATTGTAATGAACACGCCGTTTGGTAATTCCATCACAACGGCAGAACACGCGATTGCCATGATGTTTGCGCTCGCGCGTCAAATCCCGGCTGCGGATCAATCAACACAAGCGGGGAAATGGGAAAAGAACCGTTTCATGGGTGTTGAAATTTCTGGCAAGGTGCTTGGTATCATCGGCTGCGGCAATATCGGTGCGATTGTCGCGGATCGCGCCATCGGTCTAAAAATGCGTGTGATTGCGTTCGATCCGTTTTTATCGCCCGAACGCGCGATTGATCTGGGTGTTGATAAAGTCGAACTCGAAGACCTCTTGGCACGCGCCGATTTCATCACATTGCACACGCCTTTGACCGCGCAAACCAAAAACATCTTGTCGGCGGATAATCTCGCGCGCACCAAAAAAGGCGTGCGCATTATCAATTGCGCGCGCGGAGGCTTGGTCGATGAACACGCGTTGCGCGCATTGCTTGACACGGGGCATATTGCCGGTGCGGCGTTTGACGTGTTCATCGAAGAGCCCGCGACGCAAAATCCGCTTTTCAATCATCCCAATGTGATCTGCACGCCGCATCTTGGCGCTTCAACCAATGAAGCGCAGGAAAATGTCGCGCTGCAAGTGGCCGAGCAAATGTCGGATTATCTCGTGCGCGGTGCGATTTCGAATGCCATCAACTTCCCTTCGATCACGGCCGAAGAAGCGCCCAAGCTCAAACCCTTTATTGCCCTCGCAGAAAAGCTTGGTTCGTTTGCGGGTCAGCTCACCGACACAGGCATTAAGGAAGTGCGCATCACCTATCAGGGTGAGGTTGCGAATTTGAAAATCAAGGCGTTGACGGCGGCGGCGATTGCCGGACTTCTCCGTCCAGCGCTTCAAGATGTGAATGTTGTGTCTGCTCCTGTTGTCGCCAAAGAACGTGGCATCGTGATTGAGGAGACGGTGCGTGAGGGCGATGGAGATTATGAATCGCTTGTCACATTGGAAGTGGTTACGGATGATCTCACGCGGTCGGTTGCTGGGACCGTGTTCACCGATGGTAAACCGCGCATCATCAATATCAAAGGCATCAAAGTTGACGCGGAATTCGGCCCCTCGATGATCTATGTCACGAATGAAGATAAGCCCGGCTTTATCGGCCGCTTTGCTTCATTGCTTGGTAATGCGAATGTGAATATCGCGACCTTCGCTCTCGGCCGCGATAATGAAGGAGGATCGGCCATTGCGCTTGTTGAAATCGACGGCGCAGCGCCCCCGCATGTCTTGCAAGGCATTCAACGTTTGCCGGGCGTGAAACAGGCGCGTGCCTTGGTATTTTAAGTTTGACAGCGTGCAACAAAAAAGGGACCGCCTTGCGGCCCCTTTTTTATCATTTCAATGGATGTGATTTAGGCAAGAATCAAACCGTGTTTGAACGAAACAAACTGCCTGCGATTACCCGAAAATTTTGATCGCGCTTTGCAGCGTAATCCACACGCCCCAGAGGATCGGAATGCCGACAGCAAGCCAAGCAAGCGCCGCGCGCCCGTCGAGCCCACCCTTGCCAATGCCGAAGGAGCCTGTACCCGCGCCGGACGTCGCCGTCTTGGCCTGTAGCGCCCTGACCTCGTCCTCACTCATGAACCATTTCGACGCGACTGGGCGGATTAGCAGATTGGCAATGAAGCCAATAATCAGCAGTGCCGCCAGAACATAAAAGATCAGGTCATAGACATTGCTGCGCGCAATGCCGCCTGCCACCCGCGAATCATGCAGGTAGTTGACAATGACCGGACCAAGAATGCCCGCCGTAGACCAGGCAGTGAGCAGGCGACCATGAATGGCGCCCACAAATTGCGTGCCGAACATGTCGGCGAGATAGGCTGGAATGGTCGCGAAGCCGCCGCCATACATCGAGGCAATGACGCAGAACAAGGCCGCAAACAGGCCGAGCTGCCCAAGCCCCGCAAGGCTCGTCAGGGCGGCGTAGCAGATAAACCCTAAGATGAAGAAGACGAAATAGGTCATCTTCCGACCGATCTTGTCGGACAGCGAAGCCCAGAAAAACCGGCCGCCAATGTTGAACAGCGAGAAGATACCAACGAACCCACCGCCAATCGCGGCCGCGGTGGCCTTCTGCGCATCCGTGAACTGCATGAATCCGACCGTCGCATCGCCAAACAGCCGTCCGCCGAATGTTTCCTGCAACATGCTCGACGCCGCGCCTATGATGCCGATACCGGCCGACACGTTCATGCAGAGCACGATCCAGATCAGCCAGAATTGTGGCGTCCGATGCGCGTCCTTCAGGTGCACATGCCCCGTCGTGATCATCGCATTGGCAGAGGCAGGCGGGGGCGTCCAGCCATCAGGCTTCCAGCCCGTCGGTGGAACGCGATAGCCGAAGGCGCCTGCGATCATGAATACGAAATAGCCGACCGCCAATACGATGAAGGTCTGCCACACACCGACGGATGTCGCCGTCTTGAACCCGTCGAAATGGAGAAAGGCGAACGCACCCGGCCATTCAATGAAATTACCGCCATTCATCAACCGCGTCGCCAACGGCGAGCCGATCATCGCGCCGCCGCCAAAGCCCATAATCGCCATGCCGGTCGCCATGCCGCGGCGGTCGGGGAACCATTTCACCAGCGTCGACACCGGCGAGATATAGCCAAGACCAAGTCCGATGCCGCCAATCACGCCGGAGCCGAGCCACATCAGCCAGAGTTGGTGGGTGGCAACGCCAAAGGCCGAAATCAACAAGCCGCCGCACCAACACAGTGCCGAGACAACACCCGCTTTGCGCGGGCCCTCGCGTTCAAGCCAGCCACCCCAAATCGCAGCGGAAGAGCCCAGCAACACAAAGAACAGCGTGTACATCCAGCCGAGATCAAACTGTGTCCAGTCGCAATCTGTTGCGAAAAGCGCATGGCCCGTGATGGCGACCTTACCCCAGAAGGTCGTGGCATCACCGGGACAGGCCAAGGCCTTGCCCGCGCCTGTGGCCAGCCCAACAGTCTTGCTCAAAGGCAGCCAGAACACCGAGAAGCCATAGGCCATGCCGATGCAAAGATGGATGGCAAGCGCGGCAGGGGGCACCAACCAGCGGTTAAATCCGGGCTGTGCGATAATGCACGCGCGATCGAGGAGGCCGGGCGCTGCCGGCATTACGTCCGTCATGAGCTGTTCCTCTGTCTTTTGTTTTTTGAAGACTGGAAGAGGTTTCCGCCCGTCTTTGATCGATCATCGCTATTGAAATATGCGACGCATTACAAATAACAGAGTTGCTGTGTAATTCCGGATCGTCAAGTCGAGGGTTTATGCGACCTTTGCGCGCGTCCAATCCAGCATGTGGCGGAACAGGCCACCCGCCTCGCCAAAGGCTTCTTCCGCAAAGGTCGCCGGTGTTGCCGAGGCCGCCGGCAATTGCGCTTCGGTTTCCCCATCCTCCGTCGCAAAGGCAGCGTGATGTTTGTGTGCGAGATGCCGCATGCGTTCATTATGGCTGAGACAGGTCATTGCTAAGCGAAGGATTCCACGATTGCGTGCGGCGGCCACAACACGCGCCATCAATGCGTCACCCAATCCATGATCTTGGTAAGCGCGCTCGACCGAGAAAGCGGCCTCCGCTGCCATCGGCCATTCGCCAAAGAGAAGGCGCAATTCACCTGCGCCGATCATTTCATTTTTGTCGAAAGCCCCGAAGATCAGCGTGTCCATCCGCAAAGACGCGTCGACATGGGCGTCGATAAATTGATCTGAAACGCCGCCACCAAATCGCGCATGGCGCGAGTCTGGATCAAGCCGTTTTAGATGGGCACGATAGGCGTCCATATCGGTTGGCCAAAGCCGCCGGATGGTCGAGGCGGGATTTTGCTCAAGATCGGGGCCTTGGCCTGAATCATCCGGTTTCACTGCTTTCATTTTCATAATGTTGCAGTGCAATATGATCATGGCAAGTCTATGTCAGGCCCAAAGCCATGCGTTTTTTGCGCAAATTTAAGGCAAATGCCGCTGATCCTAGCCGTAATAATCGGGCACGATCCGCTGGGACGATTTCGGCGGTCGGACATACGGATCAGCGGCGACTTTCTTAGGCGGGAGCGTGAGCGGCGTGAACGGCTCGCGCGTGTAGGGAATGAGGCTTAAGAAATGTCTGATGCAATTCAGTCGTGCTTTCTGTTTGTCATTAGCATCGACGACATACCAGGGGGAAAGATCCGTATCCGTTGAAGAAAACATTCGATCTTTCGCGCGTGAATAGTCGTCCCAGAGATCGCGCGCTTTGATGTCCATGGGGCTGAGCTTCCATTGTTTCAATGGATTATTGGCGCGCTCTTGAAGTCTCTTTTCTTGTTCCTCATCGCTGACGGAAAACCAGAATTTGACGAGATGAATGCCGGAGCGGATGAGCAAAGCTTCAAAGTCGGGGCAATCTTTCAGAAAGGCTTCATATTCATCGCTTGTGCAAAAGCCCATAACCTTTTCAACACCGGCGCGATTATACCACGAGCGATCAAAGAGAACGATTTCACCAGCGGCAGGAAGATGCGCAACATAACGCTGAAAATACCATTGTGATTTTTCTTTCTCTGTCGGCACACCCAAAGCAGCAATACGACAAAAGCGCGGATTTAGCGGTTCAGCGATCCGTTTGATCACACCGCCTTTGCCAGCAGCATCACGACCTTCAAAAATCACAACAATGCGTGCGCCTGTTTTTTGTGCCCATTGTTGCAAATGAATAAGCTCGAGATCGAGCGCTTCAAGCTCCCGCCCGTAATGTTTCGACGAGAGTGCTGCTTCAGCGTCGTGATGATGTTTTTTGTCGTCATGTTTTGACATGGATGAGAACCTTCAGTCTCAATTTCTGACGAAAGACTATGGCGGTATCGCCTGATGGTGTCAGATTATCGGCTGGGATTGTCAAAGTCGATCAAGCTTATGGGGCGGAGTTGTTCTCAATCGGAAATCCATGAAGCACGATCCGAGATGAAACAAAAAGATCGCCTTTGAAGCGGGAACCGTGCTACCCCGCGCACTATGAATGAGAGTGATGACGCCCTTCCGGATGCCGACAGCGACTGTCTGTCCTTTACCGTTGAAGAAGAGAAAAAGGGCGAAAGGCTGGATCGATATCTCGCCGCCGCCATCCCCGAGGTTTCGCGCACGCGTCTCAAAGCCTTGATCCTCGAAGGGCAGGTCATGCTTGATGGCGCGCCGGTTGATGATCCGGGGCAGAAGCTTCGCTTAGGGGCGTCTCTTTCGATTCGTCTCCCCGAAGCCGAACCTGCTGAGCCGCAGCCCGAAAACATCCCGCTCATGATCGTTTATGAGGATGATGATCTGATCGTCGTCGATAAGCCGGCGGGTCTCGTGGTTCACCCCGCTTCGGGGCATCCGACGGGCACGCTTGTGAATGCGTTACTTGCCCATTGTGGGGCAAGCCTTTCGGGGGTTGGCGGTGTGAAACGGCCGGGCATTGTCCATCGGCTTGATAAAGACACGTCAGGCCTTTTGGTGGTCGCAAAAAATGATCGCGCCCATCAGGGGCTTGCCGCACAATTTGCCGATCATGGCCGCACAGGGCCTTTGGTTCGTACCTATTCGGCTTTGGTTTGGGGCGTACCTGATCGCAAGACCGGTACGATTGATGCCCCGCTTGATCGCTCTTCAAGCCATCGCGACCGCATGGCCGTGGTTCGGCCCGGGAAAGGCCGCGAAGCGGTCACCCATTACGAGGTCGAAGCCCGTTTTGCCGGCGATACAGGGGCGCCTGTCGCGGCCCTTGTCGCCTGCCAACTTGAAACGGGCCGAACGCATCAGATCCGCGTCCATATGGCTCATCTGGGACATCCCTTGATCGGGGATCCCGTCTATGGCTCGGGATTTAAAACAAAAGCGGGGCTTTTGGCGCCGCGCGCGAAAGCAGCGGTCGAAAATTTTTCTCGGCAAGCGCTTCATGCGCGGGAACTCGGCTTTGCTCATCCGCGTTCAGGAGAAGAGCTTCATTTCGAGAGTGCTTTGCCTTCTGATTTTCAGGCCCTGATTGCGGATTTCGGATCGCCGCTTGCGTGAAAGCAAGCGAGCAATGCGCTTTGCCCCCTTTTTGCCATTGTTCCTTGCGCTATATAGAGAGGTCCGGTTGGCGTAACGCAACCGCTTTCAGGTCTGCCGCGTAAATTGGGGACCTTTTACGGAGGATGTCATGGCGTCTTCGAGCCTGCCCTTACTTGCCGCTGATGGCGGCCTGTCGCGCTATCTTGCCGAAATTCGTCGCTTCCCGATGCTCCAGCCTCAGGAAGAATATATGCTTGCCAAAAGTTGGCGTGAGCATGGCGATTCGGAAGCCGCGCATCGCCTCGTGACTTCGCATCTGCGTCTCGTCGCAAAAATCGCGATGGGTTATCGCGGTTATGGTTTGCCGATTGGTGAAGTGATTTCCGAGGGCAATGTGGGTTTGATGCAAGCCGTTAAACGTTTCGAGCCCGATAAAGGGTTCCGTTTGGCGACTTATGCGATGTGGTGGATTAAAGCCGCCATTCAAGAATATATTTTGCGCTCATGGTCGCTCGTGAAAATGGGCACAACGGCCAATCAGAAAAAACTATTCTTCAACCTGCGTAAAGCAAAGAGCCAGATCGCGGCTTTAGGCGAGGGCGATTTGCATCCCGAACAAGTGAAGACCATTGCGACGAAGCTTGGTGTTGAAGAGCGCGAAGTGGTTGAGATGAATCGTCGTCTTGGGGGCGATGCTTCGCTCAACACGCCGTTGCGCGCCGATACAGAAGGCGATGGCGAATGGCAGGATTGGCTTGTTGATGATGCGCCGTCACAGCAAACGATTTTGGAAGAAGATGAAGAATCAAGTTTCCGCCATCAAGCCTTGATGCGCGCGCTTGATGTTCTCAATGATCGCGAGCGGCGAATTTTCGAAGCACGTCGTTTGGCTGAAGAGCCGATCACGCTTGAGGATCTCTCGGAAGAGTTTGGCGTTTCGCGTGAACGCGTTCGTCAGATCGAAGTCAGAGCTTTTGAAAAAGTTCAGAAAGCCGTTCAAGACCATATGGCTGCGCGCGATGATCATCATGCGGCACCTTTGGCGTTACCGGTAGCCTGACCAAGATCGCATTTTGTTTTATTTCCAGGCTTGGATCGCGTCTTCAAAGACGCGATCCCCTGTTTTGCCTTTTTCAAAGAGCAGAAGCGCGCGTTTGCCAGTCGCAAAACGGACCTGAATGAAAAACCAATTCTGTTTTTGAATGAGTTCGATATTGCGTTTGATATCGGCGGGTAAAGCATTGAGTCCGATCAAAAAGACATTATCGGAAACAGGCACGGGTATGCCTGCTAAGGTCACACCGCGCGTTTTTTCATCTGGGCGCAATTCAGGCAGACTGATGTCGCGGATCTTGCCATTCGGGGCCTCACCAACAGATTGGAAATTCACTTCAATCAAATAGGCATTTGCCGATGTGAGATCACGATTTTTTCTAAAGAGCAGCGAAGCATTTAACCCGGCATCTGCAAGGTCGATCGTAGCGCGAACGCCAAGATCTGCGGCTCCGGTCGTGCTTGATGTCAATGTATCAAGCTTCCAGCTCACGCGCCCTTCGGTCTTTTTCGCGTCACCGATTCCTCCGGCTTGTTCTTCGATAAAGAGCGCTCGTGTCACAAGCGGGCTGGCGCTTGTTGCATTGGGATCAGAAGATGCGGTTCCCGTTTGAGATGACGCATTGCTTTGCGGTTCATCGGGCTCTGCGGGAAGGCGATCTGTAAATTTCGATGGCGTTGAAAGCGTATTGGGCGTGTCGCTTGTTGCCTTTGTTGCGATTTCGTTTGCGCTGTTTCGGTTTAGGAATTCTGCAACACCGGCAACCGCAGCCATCAAAGCGAGCAGAACCAAAAACAAAATCAAAACGCGAAGAATCAAACCTTTGTAGCGCGCGTTTTCTGGTTTTTGTTGCGCGAGAATAATCCCTGTTGTCGGCGTGAATGCCCGCGGCTCGGGGACAGGAAGGGGGGCGATTGATGATTCAATCTCAGGCTGATCATGATCATCGTGAATATTGACGTCAGTCTGAGTGTCGCCGGATAGGGGATGTTGTTCTTGAACCGCTTCTCCAGCGCTCGGCAAAGAGAGCGCATCAGCAATTTTCGGCAAAGAGGGTATTTCTTCGCTTTGATCTTTTTCAATGCCCTCCTTGGAGTCGATTGGAGATGAGGGCAGAGGGCGCGTAAAAAATTCGCGCGGTGCAAGAGGTTGAACAGGAACATCATCAAGCACTTCGGCTTTGGGGAGGCCGATCTCGTCTCGTTGTTTTTCGTCTGATGACTCGTCGCCATCAGCCACATTCACATCGACAATGATGTCATTGTGAGGTGGCTCTGTTGTTGGAGTGGTTTCATCGACAAAACGTGCTGCGCTTGTGTCTTCAGCCGACTCAAGAACGGCCTCCTCTCGCTCGCCTTCAAAAAGTTGAGCCGCCTCCGGTTGCTCCGAAACATATTCATTGATTGGCGCGGTTTTGACATTATCAGCTGACGACGAAAAACGTGAAAGACCAAGAATATCTTTGCGGATTGGTGCCTGCACCGGAATTTCGTTTGGTGTCAGCAGCGCTTCATTTTTTTCCGGCGTGATGGGCTTAGGCGTTTCACTCTGCGTCGGCTTTGGCTTTTGACGCGCGAGCACATGCCGCTCAACGCGGCGGATTGCCGATTCAAGTTCGATCTTTTCGCGTAAAATCTCTTTATCGCTGCGCGGAGGGTCAGCCGCGCGCAATTGCTGATCCAGCATATCGACGAGGCGGCGATAGACGACCTGCCGCTCTTCGGGCGAGGCTCCGGCCAAAGGCTCGATCGTGGGGGAGATCAGCGCGTAGTAATCGACCATTGCGCTTTCCTCACGCGGTTGAGGCGTCCGCGTCAAGCCTCAAAAGGATTTTGCACGAGGATCGTGTCTTCACGTTCCGGACTGGTCGAAACAAGGGCAACGGGTGCGCCGATCAATTCTTCAACGCGTCGGACATATTTGATCGCTTGCGCGGGCAAATCTTTCCACGACCGCGCGCCGCTTGTCGCCGCGCTCCAGCCTTCGATGGTTTCATAAATTGGCTCAACGCGCGCCTGTTGGGCTTGGCTCGCCGGGAGGTAATCGATCACCGCACCATCAAGGCGATAGCCGGTGCAGATTTTAATTTCATCGAAGCCATCGAGAATGTCGAGCTTTGTGAGCGCAATGCCATTGATACCGGAGGTGCGAACGGTTTGGCGCACAAGCACAGCATCAAACCAACCGCAACGCCGTTTACGACCCGTGACAGTTCCAAACTCATGCCCGCGTGTGCCGATGCGTTCGCCAATCTCATCATGAAGTTCTGTTGGAAACGGTCCTTCGCCCACGCGTGTTGTATAGGCCTTCGCAATGCCGAGAACATAGCCAACAGCACCGGGACCCATGCCGGATCCTGTAGCCGCTTGTCCGGCAACCGTGTTTGAGGATGTTACATAGGGATAGGTGCCGTGATCGACATCAAGCAACGCGCCTTGTGCGCCTTCAAACAAAATCCGCTTACCTGCGCGGCGTTCTTCATCCATCAACCGCCATACAACATCCATGAAAGGCAAAACGCGCGGTGCGATATCGGTGAGTTCTTTAAGAACGAGCTTGGCATCAAACTCTTCTAAGCCTGCGCCACGACGCAACGCATTGTGGTGAAGCAACAAGCGATCAACACGCGCTGGCAAAGTTTCAGGCTCGGCAAGATCCATGAGCCTGATTGCGCGCCGACCAACTTTGTCTTCATAGGCCGGACCAATGCCGCGTTTTGTTGTACCGATGGTGGTACCGGCAGGACCGGATTCACGTAAACCATCAAGCTCGCGATGAACGGAGAGAATGAGCGCTGCATTTTCAGCGACGCGAAGATTCTCGCGTGTGATGATCACGCCTTGCGTTTTCAACCGCTCAATTTCAGCAACAAGCGCATAGGGATCAAGCACAACACCATTGCCGATCACACCGAGTTTGCCGGGGCGTACAACGCCTGAAGGCAGAAGCGATAATTTATAGGTCTTGTCGCCGATAACGAGTGTATGGCCCGCATTATGACCACCCTGAAAGCGCACCACCGTGTCAGCCTGCTCGGAGAGCCAGTCAACGAGTTTGCCTTTGCCCTCATCGCCCCATTGGGCGCCGACCACCACGACATTTCCCATAGTCTTCAATCCTCACGGCAATAAAAAACCTCGGAACTCCGCAAGTCGGAGGGCCGAGGCTTGCGGCGAACCGATAAAGCATTTTCGCCTTAAAGGGAAAGGAGAATTGCCCTTATCACATCAAAAATCAGGGGATGTTTTTGGGTTATCTTTTTGGTCTTGATCGCGTGATCTGGTCCGAAAACCGCCTCCACTTTTCGGGATCACGCTCTTCCGCGTGTTGATTTTGTCGGTTTTACGTAATGGGCGATGAAATTCCTCAATTCGGTCACTCTTTTTACCGGATCAAGGATTTCCTGATCG